>Ga0209646_1000071_pt1 | contig 228702 bp, 219 predicted proteins | sample AraplaL_Col_mTSA_FD_184259 | JGI IMG/M metagenome (GOLD analysis project Ga0209646, IMG submission 184259) | Arabidopsis root microbial communities from the University of North Carolina, USA - plate scrape CL_Col_mTSA (SPAdes) (version 2) | ecosystem: Host-associated > Plants > Roots >...
AGCACCGTGACGACCCCGTACCCGAGTCCCGTCCAGCCCGCGACGCCCAGCGACAGGACGTCCCAGGGCGCGACGCCGATGCCGCCCCGCACCATGAAGCCGAGGGCCACGCCGTAGAGGAAGAGCCCGCCCACGAGCTGCGCGAGCCGCTCGACCAGGTCCCGACGGCTGGTCGCGGTGAAAGGCAGGAAGACGGCGCGGAAGAGCATCTCTCCATCGTGGCCCGTGCGAAGACCTCCGAGGACGACCACTGAGCGAAAAGTGGCCTGCACCTGGAAGGCCACTTTGCGGCAGTCTGGAGGCATGGCATCCCGTCTCGTCACGCAGCTCGGCATCCAGGACCTCGACGACACCTCGGCGTCCGGTCTCGCCGACCGCATCAGAGCGCTCATCCTCGACGGTCGCCTCACCGTCGGCGAGCGACTGCCGAGCGAGCGCGCCCTCGCCCTCGAGCTGCGACGGTCCCGGTCGACCATCACCCGCGCTTACGGCGTGCTGGAGGCCGCCGGCTACGTGTCCCGGCATCACGGCGGCAGCACCCGCGTCGCGCTCCCGCACGGCCCGTCGACAGCCACCCCGGGCCGGGACGACGAGGCGATCGACCTCTCGATCGCCTCCATGGACTCGACCCCCGGTCTGTACGACGCCACCGTGCGCTCCCTCCCCCGACTCGCGGCTCTGCGCGGTACGAGCGGCTACTCGCTGCAGGGTCTTCCGGAGCTGCGTGAGGCCGTGGCCCGCCGGTTCACCGAACGCGGCGCGGTCACCACGCCGGACGAGATCATGATCACCTCCGGCGCCCTGAACGCCGTCAACCTCATCCTCACGGCGATCGGCCGCCGGGGCGAACGCGCCCTCGTGGAGCAGCCGACCTTTCCACACGCGCTCGAGGCGCTGCACCGCCACGGCTACCGTCTGGTCCCCACACCGGTCGACACCGACGGCTGGGACACCCGGCACCTCACCGACACGCTGCTGACCGCTCGGCCGCACGTCGCCTACCTCATCCCGGACTTCCACAACCCCACCGGCGCGACGCTGCCGCAGGAGGAGCGGTCCCGGATCGCCACGACGGCCCGGAATACCGGCACCCATCTGATCGTGGACGAGACGACGGCGGAACTCGACATCGACCGCGGATGGGCTCCGGTGCCGATGGCGGCCGAGGGGCCGAACGTCATCACGGTCGGGTCGATGTCGAAGATCGCCTGGGGAGGCATGCGCATCGGCTGGGTGCGCGCCGAGCGCTCGGTCATCGCCCGACTGCTGGCCGTCCGTCCCTCGTTCGAACTCGGCACAGCGCTCCTGGAGCAGTGCATCGCCGTGGAGCTTCTCGACGACGTCCCGGCGCTCACCCATCATGTCCGACGCCGCCTCACGGCGGGGCGGGACGCGGTGGCTGCGGGGATCGCGGATATCCCGGGGATGCGCATGCCGGAGACGCCCGGCGGCCTCTCCGCCTGGATCGACCTCGGTGCCCCCTTGTCGACCACGCTCTCCCTCGCCGCACGGGAACGGGATCTCATCCTCCCACCCGGGCCGCGCTTCACGACCGGCGGCGTGCTGGAGCGCCGCCTCCGGGTCCCGATCACGCTTCCCCCCGAGCGGACGGCGGAGGCGATGACGCGCCTGGCGCAGGCCTGGGCGGACGTGCGCGGCGGTGGAGTGGACGCCACCGCCGACCTTGCTCACGCCGCAGTGATCTGACCGGCACAGACGAGGACCCCGCCCGGTCACCCGGGGCGGGGTCCTCGTCGAGCGGAGCGGGGATTCGTCTTCTCAGCGTCCGGGATCACTCACCGGCATCCGATACTCACGCCTCCGCGCTCCTGGTCTCAGCGGCCGGTCAGCCGACCTTGTGGAGCCAGACGACGCGCGCGTCGTCGCTGGCGTGACGGAAGGGTTCCAGCTCCTCGTCCCAGGCGGAGCCCAGGGCGACGTCGAGCTCGCGCTGCAGCTCGACGGCGTTTCCCGCGGCGATCTCCATTGCGTAGCGGATGCGGTCCTCGCCGATGACGATGTTGCCGGCGGCGTCGGTCTGGGCGTAGTGGATCCCGAGGTCTGGGGTGTGCAGCCACCGACCGCCGTCACTGCGCGGAGTGGGATCCTCGGTCACTTCGAACCGGAGGTGCTCCCAGCCGCGGATCGCGGTCGCGAGGGCAGCGCCGGTTCCGACGGGGCCGTCCCAGTAGAACTCGGCGCGGCGGGCGCCGGTCAGCACGGGCTGCTCGGTCCAATCGAAATTCACCGCACGCCCGATAGCGCGACCCACCGCCCATTCCAGGTGCGGGCAGAGCGCGCGAGGCGCCGAGTGGATGAACACCACTCCGCGTGCGTAAGCCGTCGCCATGATCTCTCCGTTTCATCAGGTGCGTCTTCCCCTACGACCTGAACCACGAAGTGGCGAGAGTATGCGGTTGTGCGCCCATTCTCGCCGAGTTCCCGCGAAATCACAAGCGTGTGATTCGACGACGAAGGCCCCGGTCCGCGGACCGGGGCCTTCGGGCGCTTCGACGAGCTCAGCGACCCACCGTGGGGACGCTCAGCGACCCACCGTGGGGACGCTCAGCGACCCACCATGGGGACGCTCAGCGACCCAGCGTGGGGACGCTCAGGCCTCGCTCATGGCCTGCTTGACCTGCTGGCCCTTGGCGGCGTAGTAGGCCGCGCGGGCGGCGTCCTTGCGGGCCTGCTCGGCATAGCCGAACTCGAGCACGTCCTGCGGAACCTCGACGTTCGGGACGTCGTCGGTGCCGTGGTACTTCTCGATGTACGCGTCGAGTTCGGGACCGGACGTCCACGAGGTGATGAGGCAGTAGCGCGGGTCGGTGCCGTTGTGCGTGGCCGCGTGCCACAGACGCTGGGTGTCGACGATGAGCTGCGCACCGGCCGGCAGGGCGATGCGGTACTCGATGCTGGGGTCCGTGCGGTTCTCGCGCAGGACGAAGTAGCTGTCCTTGTCGTCGGTCAGGTTGAAGAACCCGCGCACGACCCAGCCGGTGCCGTCCGGGTTCAGACGGTTGTTGTCGTCCTGGTGCAGGTTGTAGAGGCAGTCGCCGTACGGGGTCGGCTGCAGCTCGATGACGCGGCAGCGACCGACGTTCGCGCCCGGCTCCTGCGCGCGACGCGTGAGGTTCGGGGCCTTGGCGGTCTGCTCGTCGATCCAGACGCCGTCCTTGTCGGTGCGCGGCGGCTTGTGGTTCCAGAAGCCGTTGCACTCGATGTCACCGAAGGCGCTGGCGAGGGGCGCGAACCGGGTGTCGCCCGAGGACTTCCAGTCGACGTACTCGATGTCGAGCCACTCCTTGGGGTCGGCCTCCTGGTCGTAGCTGTCGAGGACGACGAAGCCCTTCTCCTCCAGCGCTGCGGACTTGATGTATCCCATGATCGAGTCATGTTCCTTTCATCGGGGGCCAGCACGTTTTAACAGGCCCTGATAAGGCAAGGCTAACAGCGGGACCCGGCGCTCCCCCGGAGGGTCACCGTGGATAAGCGAATAGACTGGGCGGGGCACCCGGCGCGTCCGTGGCGCCTGTCGCTACGGGAGGACGAGACACCAGCATGAGCACCGCGACCAACGTCGAGGCGACGGCAGTCAACACGATCGGATGGCTCGCGGCGGGACGCACGACCATCGTCGTCCCCGTCTATCAGCGGCAGTACCGCTGGGACATCGGCGGCTGCGAGCGGCTCCTCTCCGACGTCAGGGCGGTGGCCGCGGAGGACGACGCGCATCGCCACTTCATCGGCTCGATCCTCTCCGCCGAGGACGGCTCCGGCGCGGACGCCGACCTCATCCTCATCGACGGGCAGCAGCGCCTCACCACGCTCATGCTCCTCGTCGCCGCGCTGCATCACTCGGTGCGCGACCGGGACCCGGAGCTCGCCGCCGACCTCGCCCGCGTGCTCGTGCGCACCGACGACCCGGAGCGCACGAAGCTTCGGCCGCACGACGCCTGGGCCGATCTCTACGAGTCGGTCGTGCTCGACCGCCGTGACGACCTCGATCGCGAGTCGCGCTTCGACGACAACTACGCCTTCTTCCGCAGCCAGATCCATGCCGACGAGGTGCCGCTCATCTGGCAGGGGCTGCAGCGACTGGAGCACGTCTCGATCACGCTCGGTGCGCAGGCCAACGCGCAGCAGATCTTCGAGAGCCTGAACTCCACCGGCGAACCGCTGCGGGACCATGAGCTGATCCACAACTACATCCTCATGGGCCTGAACCACGCCGAGCAGATGGACGTGGAGGCGCGGTTCTGGCTACCGATCGAGCAGCACACGGGCGAGGCGATCGGAGCGTTCTGGCGCCACTACCTCGTGCTCGTGACGGGGCGAGAGGTGGCGGCGAACGGGGAGCACGGGGTCTACAGCGCCTTCCGCCAGTCGTTCCCGCGCGTCGACGTCGCGCACCTCCAGGCCGACGCCGAGACCTGGCGGCACTACGCGGAGATCTACGGCCTCCTCCTCGATCCGACGAAGGAACCGGACCCCGAGATCGCGCGTCAGCTGCGGCACGTGAACACGTTCGGACGCTCCTCGTACCCGCTCGTCATGAGCGCGTACAGCGATCACGCGCGCGGGCTCATCGACCGGGCCCAGCTCCTCGAGACGCTCGAGTGGCTGCAGGCGATGTTCCTGCGCCGTGCGCTGGTGAACCTCCCCGCCGAGCGGCTCATCGCCCGTCTCTGTCGTGCCCGTCGCGACGGACACGACGCCCTGGCCCGCGCCATCGCGCGGATCACGCCGTCGGACGAGCGGGTCAGTGCCGTGCTCAAGTACAGCGAGCTGCCGTATCCGGCCTACGTGCTCGGCCGGCTCGAAGGCGTCGATGACGTGGACGGCTACGACGTCGAGCACATCGTGCCCGCCGTGCCCGGCGACGCGTGGTCCGGCGACGGGGTGCGCCCATGGAGCGAGTACTCCGAGGACGAGCAGAACAGCCACCGGGCCCTCGCGCCGACGCTCGGCAACCTCACGCTCCTGGAGCAGGGCCTCACGGAGCGGGTGTTCGGCGCCTCGTTCCCGGTCAAGCGCGACGAGGCCTACGCACGCAGCACGGTTCCGGCCACCCGTGCCCTCGCCGCACAGGAGTCCTGGGGCACGGCGGCCATCACCGCACGCACGGTGGGCCTGACGGCCGATCTCGTCCGCGTCTGGGCGCGGCCGGCACTGCCGGAGATCGATGACGACGGACTCACCCCGATCCTCGACGCGGTCCGCCGCCGCGGCTGGCCGGCGGGGTGGGAGCGCGAGTTCGACTACGTCGAGTACCGCGGCGAGCGATGGGAGGTCTACGACGTCAAGCATCTGTTCAACCGCGTGTTCCGCCGCGCCTGGACGGACACCACCGAGGCCGCTCTCGCCTACTGCGCGACCCACGGCGGCCCGATCTACCGCGACAAGGCGTGGAAGGGGCACTGGGATGACCTCGACGACACGCACTACCTCTACATGGGCTGGGACTCGAACTACATGATGACGGCCGTCCAGGGGGTCCTCGATGAGTCCGGCATCGCCGCCGAGGTCTTCGTGAAGTACTCCTACATCGGGAATGTGATGTGACCATGACCACTGTCATCCGCCGCCGCCTGCTCGACCTCGCCGTCGAGGAGCACACGCTCACGGTTCCCCTCGTTTGGGGCGACCCGGCAGACACCCGTACGATCGACGTGTTCGCCCGCGTGGTGACACGCGACGGGGGCGAGACGCTCCCCTATCTGGTGTTCCTGCAGGGCGGGCCCGGCTACGAAGCCCCGCGTCCCTTCCACTCCTCCACAGCGCCCGCGTGGCTGGACCAGGCCCTCGCGCACTACCGACTCGTCCTCCTGGACCAGCGCGGCACCGGCCTCTCCTCCCCGGTCGGCGACGGCGACCTCGTGCGGGGCGCCGAAGCCGTCGCCGAGCATCTGACCCACCTGCGCGCCGATGCCATCGTGCGCGACTGCGAGGCGCTGCGGGAGCACCTGGGGGTGCCGACGTGGAGCGTCCTCGGGCAGTCCTTCGGCGGGTTCACGACGCTGGCCTACCTGTCGACCCACGCGGATTCGCTCGACGACGTCTTCATCACCGGAGGCCTCAGCACGGTCGAGCGCGACCCGGACGAGGTCTACGCCCTCTGCTACGACAAGATGCGCACGGCGTCCGAGCGGTACTACCGGCGCTTCCCGGAGCACCGCGACGTCATGCGACGCCTGATCGATCTCGCGGACGCCGGTGAACTCGTCCTCCCCGACGGCGAGGTCGTATCGCGTTCCCGCCTCCGCTCGGTGGGCTCCGCTCTCGGCACCGACGACGGTTGGCAGACGCTCTGGTCCCTCCTCGAGCGCGATCCCTCTTCCAACGCCTTCCGCTACGACCTCCAGCACGCCATGCCCTTCGGCGCACGCAATCCGCTGTACTACGCGTTCCACGAGTCGAGCTACGCGAGCGGACACACGACGCGGTGGTCGGCGGAGCGCGTCGAGCCTGACGACTTCCGCGACGACCCCACGCTGTTCACGGGCGAGCACATCCGTCGCGAATGGGCGGACACCGTCCCCGGGCTGCAGCCGTGGCGCGAGGTCACGTCGATCCTGGCGGAGCACCCCTGGCCGCGGATCTACGACACCGTCGCTCTCGCCGACTCCGGAGCCACGGGAGCGGCCGCGGTGTACGTGAACGACGTGTACGTGCCGCTGGAGTTCTCGCTGGAGACCGCCCGCCTGCTCCCCGGTGTGACGCCGTGGGTGACGAGTGAGCACGAGCACAACGGCCTGCGGAGCGGCCCTGTGCTGGCGCGCCTGATCGACCTGGCCCACGGACGCCGCGTCCGCTGACATCCGCCGCGCGACGGATACCGTCGACATGGTCGGCGATCTATCCTGGGCGCATGGAGCATCTGCTCGGATGGACCACGATCGCCCTCGTACTCGGTGCGGGGCCGGTGCTCTTCTTCGTCGGCATCCGGCACTCCCTCTCCCGTCGCCCGGTGGAGGAGAAGTACGAGCAGGCCGGATCCGGAGGGCTCGTCGGCGTCTTCGATGCCGTGTGGTCCCCCACCGCGCACGAGGCGGGGCAGGAGCGCGACCGGCAGACCAGACGCACCGCCCCGGCGCCGAGCCCCGGCGACCCGCCGGGCCGCATCCAGCACGGACGCATCATCATCGACGTGTGAGCGCCCCACCGGGCATGACGAAGGCCCCGTGCTCCGAGGAGCGCGGGGCCTTCGTGAAGCGGTCCTTACTTGGAGCCGCCGAAGCCCTTGAAGCGCTGGTTGAACTTCTCGACGCGACCGGCCGAGTCCATGATGCGCTGCTTGCCCGTGTAGAAGGGGTGCGAGGCCGAGGAGATCTCGACGTCGATCACCGGGTACTCCACGCCGTCCAGCTCGATCGTCTTGTCGCTCGTGACGGTGGAGCGGGTGAGGAAGGTCTCGCCCGAACCCAGGTCGCGGAACACGACAGCCTTGTACTCGGGGTGAATGTCAGTCTTCATGGGATTCCTTTGTTGCTGCCCTGGATTGTGCCAGGGACGAGGGAAGTCTGTGGTACGAACGCACCAAGGATCGATTCTACCAGTACTTCGACGAGCTCAGTAACCCATCGGGGCCGAGCTCGGTAACCCATCGGGGCCGAGCTCAGTAACCCATCGGGGCCGAGCTCAGTAACCCATCGGGGCCGAGCTCAGGAGGCGGCGCGGGCGGAGTAGCGTCCGTCCTCGCTGCTGAGCGCGATCGGCATGCCGAAGGTCTCGCCGAGGGCATCAGCGGTGAGCGTCTCGGCGATCGGGCCCGCCGCCACCACGGCCCCGTCGCGGATCAGCAGCACGTGCGTGAACCCGACCGGGATCTCCTCGACGTGATGGGTCACCATGAGCATCGCGGGCGTCGTCGGAGCGGAGGCGTAGCCGCCCAGCAGCGCCAGCAGCTCCTCACGCGACCCGAGATCGAGCGAGGCCGTCGGCTCGTCGAGCAGCAGCAGCTCGGGGTCGGTCATGACCGCGCGGGCGATCTGCACGCGCTTCTGCTCGCCGTCGCTCAGCGTGCCGAACGTGCGGTCGGCGAGGTGCGCGAGACGCCAGTCCCCCAGCACCCGCAGTGCGCGCCGCTCATCGATGTCCTCGTAGCTCTCGTTCCAGCGGCCGAGCACGGAGTACGCCGCCGTGAGGACCGTGTTGAGAACCGTCTCGTCGCGCGGGATGCGCTTGGCCATGGCCGTCGAGGCGAACCCGATCCGGGGTCGGATCTCGAAGACGTCCGCGCGTCCGAGCGTCTCGCCGAGGACGGTGACGGTGCCAGAGGTGGGATGCATCAGGGTGTCGGCGAGCTGCAGCAGGGTCGTCTTGCCCGCCCCGTTCGGCCCGAGGATCACCCATCGCTGATCGTCCGAGACCTGCCAGGTCACGTGATCGATGATGTTGCGCCCCTCTCGGCGCACGACGACGTCGGTGAGCTCCAGAGCGATCGGCATACCGAAAGCCTATCGGCTCAGGCGGACAGCTCTGCGTAGAGCGCGCGGGTCTCGTCGGCGATCGCACCCCAGCTGAACTGCGCGCGGGCACGCTCCCGACCGGCCTCCCCGTACTCCTGAGCCCGCGCCGGATCCGAGGTGACCTCGGTCAGGACCGCCGCGAGATCGGCGACGAAGCGGTCGGGATCGGTGGGTGTGCCCGTGCCGTCCTGTACCTGCTCGATCGGGACCAGGCGGCCCGTCACTCCGTCGTCGACGACCTCCGGGATTCCGCCGGTCGCGGTCCCCACGACGGCCGCTCCACAGGCCATCGCCTCGAGGTTCACGATCCCGAGGGGCTCGTAGACGGACGGGCAGACGAACGTGGTCGCCGCGGCCAGGATCGCCGACAGCTCATCGCGCGGCAGCATCCGCTCGATCCACACCACACCCTCGCGGGTCTGCTGCAGCAGCCGCACCCCCTCCTGCACCTCCGCCATGATCTCCGGGGTGTCCGGCGCTCCGGCGCACAGGATCAGCTGGACCTCCGGAGGCAGCAACCGCGCTGCCTGCAGGAGGTACGGCAGCCCCTTCTGCCGCGTGATGCGGCCGACGAAGACCACCGAGGGACGGTCAGGGTCCATGCCGATCGAGGAGAGGAAGGCGGGGTCGTGCACAGGACGCCACCGCTCCACGTCGATGCCGTTGTGGATCACGCGGACCCGTGCGGGGTCGACCTGCGGGTAGCTGCGCAGGATGTCGGCGCGCATGCCGGCGCTCACCGCGATCACCGCGGCGGCGTTCTCGTAGGCGAGCTTCTCGATCCCGCTCGAGACGGCGTAGCCGCCCCCGAGCTGTTCGGCCTTCCACGGCCGGAGCGGTTCGAGGCTGTGCGCCGTGAGCACGTGCGGGATGCCGTGGAGCTGGGAGGCGAGATGGCCGGCGAAGTTCGCGTACCAGGTGTGGCTGTGCACGACGTCGGCGCCCGCGATGGCCGACACGATCTCCAGGTCCGTGCCGAGGGTCTGCAGAGCCGGGTTGGCGGCGGCGAGGCTCTCCGGGGCGCGGTAGGCGAAGGTGCCGTCCTCATCGCGCGGTGCACCGAACGCGCGCACCGTCACGTCGATGTCACGACGCAGCGCGGAGACGAGCTCGGCGACGTGTACACCCGCGCCTCCGTAGATCTCCGGCGGATACTCCTTGGTGATCATCTCGACTCGCATGCCTAGACGCTATCGATCGGGTTGTCCAGATGCTAGTTCCCCGCGCCGAACCGGATCTATGGTGGAGCCATGTCCGCTCCAAAGAAGGTCTTCGGGATCATCCTCGCCGGCGGCGAGGGCAAGCGACTCATGCCGCTGACGGCCGACCGCGCGAAACCTGCCGTCCCGTTCGGCGGGCAGTACCGCCTGATCGACTTCGCCATCTCGAACCTCATCAACTCCGGGCTGAGACAGATCGTCGTGCTGACCCAGTACAAGTCGCACAGTCTCGACCGGCACATCTCCCAGACGTGGCGGATGTCGGCCCTCCTCGACTCCTACGTCGCGTCCGTCCCCGCCCAGCAGCGCCTCGGCAAGCGGTGGTTCTCCGGCTCCGCCGACGCGATCCTGCAGAGCATGAACCTCATCAACGACGAGAAGCCGGACATCGTCGTCGTCATCGGCGCCGACCACGTCTATCGGATGGACTTCCGTCAGATGCTCGACGCGCACATCGAGTCCGGCGCGAAGGCGACGGTGGCGGGCATCCGCCAGCCCCTCGCCCTGGCGTCGCAGTTCGGGGTCATCGACGCGGACCCCGAGTCCGGGCGCATCCGGCAGTTCCTGGAGAAGCCGACCGACACCACGGGTCTTGCGGACTCCCCGCACGAAGTCCTGGCCTCCATGGGCAACTACATCTTCGACACGGACGCCCTCATCGCGGCGGTCGAGGCGGATGGAGAGCTGCCGACGTCGAGCCACGACATGGGTGGCGACATCGTCCCCTACTTCGTCGACCGCGGCGAGGCCGGCTACTACGACATGAAGCAGAACGAGGTCCCTGGCTCGTCGCCACGCGACCGCTCCTACTGGCGCGACGTGGGAACGATCGACTCGTTCTTCGACGCGCACCGGGACCTGATCTCGACCCTCCCGATCTTCAACCTCTACAACATGGAGTGGCCGATCCACTCGCAGGCGGTCAACTCCCCGCCGGCGAAGTTCGTCCGCGACTCCGTGGGACGGATCGGGAACGCGATCGACTCGATCGTGTCGCTGGGGTCGGTACTCTCCGGCACGCACCTCGAGCGCAGCGTCGTGGGCCCGTGGACGCTCGCCGGCGGCGGGTCGACCATCACGGACTCCGTGGTGTTCGATCACGTCCACGTCGGCCAGGGCGCACGCGTGCATCGGGCGATCCTCGACAAGAACGTCGTCCTCGCCGACGGGGCGACGGTCGGGGTCGACCGCGAACGGGACCTCGCCCGCGGGTTCACGGTCACGGAATCGGGGATCACGGTCGTCGGCAAGGGCGTGTTCATCGAGCGCTGAGGCGTCGAGCGGTGCCGAGCCCCGGACTCCGGTCGCTAGGCTCGATGGCGTGACCACCGCGCGATTCCTCGTCGTCCTCGATGCCGATTCCACGCTCATCCGGAACGAGGTGATCGAGCTCCTCGCGGAGGAAGCGGGTCGCCGCGCCGAGGTGCAGGCGGCCACCGAAGCCGCGATGCGCGGTGAGATCGACTTCGCGACCAGTCTCCGCTCCCGAGTGGCGGCTCTCGCGGGCGTACCCGTCGAGGCGTTCGCCCGGGTCCGCGCCCGCGTCGAGCCCACCCCCGGTGTCCGCGAGCTCACCGCCGCCGTCCACGCCCGAGGCGGGGTGGTCGGCGTGGTCTCGGGCGGGTTCCACGAGATCCTCGACGACGTCGCGCCGGGGCTCGGTGTCGACCGCTGGCGTGCCAACCGTCTGTCCGTGGCCGACGGTGCACTGACGGGCGAGGTGGACGGCGACATCGTCGACGGGGCGGCCAAGGCCTTCTGGCTGCGCACCTGGGCGGAGGAGCTCGGCGTGGCACGGCACGCGACCATCGCGATCGGCGATGGCGCCAACGACCTCCCGATGATGGCGGTCGCCGGCCTGGGGCTCGCGTTCAACGCCAAGCCCGCCGTCCGGGAATCGGCGAGCCTGGTCATCGGCCCTGTCGACCTCGGAACGGTCATCCCTCTGCTCCCCTGACCCTCGACGATGTCCGTGGCCGGGTCTACCGTCGGGTCATGGACATCATCCTCATCCCCGGTCTCTGGCTCGACGCATCGAGCTGGGACGACGTCGTGCCCGCTCTCGAGAAGGCGGGACACCGCGCGCACCCACTGACCTTGCCCGGACTCGACGCCACCGCGGAGGCGGCAGCAGGCATCGGGATCGATGACTGGGTGGCGTTCGCGGTCGCCGCCGTGGACGCCACGGAGGGCGACGTCGTGGTCGTCGGACACAGTGGCGGAGGCAATGTCGCCTGGGGCGTCGCCGACGCACGCCCGGACCGCGTGGCACGGGTCGTCTTCGTCGACACCGTCCCGCCGCCCCCGGGCTCCGGCATCAGCGAGTTCCCGGTGCAGGACGGCGTCGTCGCCTTCCCCGGCTGGGGCTTCTTCCCCGACGAGGACGTGCATGACCTGGACGACGAGACCAGGGCGCGGACGAGCCTCCTCACACACAGCATCCCCGCTCGGGTCCCGACTGACGAACTCGCGCTGCGCAACCCCGCTCGGCATGGGATCCCGGTCTCCCTGCTGATGGGAGGACTGGACCAGACGTCGTTCGACGAGGTGATCAGCCAGTGGGGCCCGTACGCGACGGAGTACCGGGCGATCGACGATGCCGAGGTCGTCCGGATCGGGTCCGGACACTGGCCGCAGTTCTCCGCGCCGGAACGTCTCGGCGAGCTCCTCGTGCGTGCGATCGACCGCTGACCGCGAGGGGCCCGGGGTCAGTGCCCCATGCCGAGACCGCCGTCGACCGGGATGACAGCGCCGGAGATGTAGCCGGCGTCGTCGCTCGCCAGCCAGGTCACGACGCCCGCGACCTCGTCCGGCGTCGCGAACCGGCCGGCAGGGATGTTCGCCTTGTACTGCTTCTGCGTCTCCTCGGGGAGCTCTGCGGTCATGTCGGTCTCGATGAACCCGGGCGCCACGACGTTGGCCGTGATTCCGCGTCCGCCGAGCTCGCGCGTGAGGGATCGGGCGAAGCCGACGAGCGCGCTCTTCGAAGCGGCATAGTTCGTCTGCCCCGCGGAGCCATAGAGGCCCACGACGCTGGAGATGAGGATCACCCGTCCGAACCGCGCGCGCAGCATGCCCTTCGAGGCACGCTTGACGACCCGGAACGTGCCGCCGAGGTTGGTCGCGATGACGCTGTCGAAGTCGTCCTCGCTCATGCGCATGAGCAGGGTGTCCTTGGTGATGCCGGCGTTGGCGACGACGATCTCCACCGGGCCGAGCTGCTGCTCCACCTCGGTGAAAGCCGCGTCGAGTGCGGCGGCGTCCGTGACATCCGCGCGCACCGTGAGGGTGCCCTCCGGCCCCTCTCCGCTCCGGGCGGTGACCGCCACCCGGTATCCCTCCCTCACGAAGCGCTCGGCGATGGCGCGGCCGATGCCGCGGTTGCCTCCGGTGACGAGGACGACGCGCTCCGCGCTCATGGGACACTCCTGGGTCTGAGGTCGAGGCTCGGGATTCCGAGCCGTCATCGATCCTAGCGACGTTGCCGTGCCGGGTTCACGAGGGCCGTTTGACAGACGCAGACCGTCCTGGAAGCCTGAGGGCGACGAAAGGCAGCAGCGTGAGCGATCCCCGTATCCCCGGTCCGTCGGGTGAGCCGCCGGCCATCCCGCCGGCTCCCGGCTCCTCCCCTGCGTATCCGGGATTCCCGCCGGCACCGCCGACCAACGTCGCACCGCAGCAGTACTCGCCACCTCAGCAGTACTCGGCCCCGCAGCAGTACTCGGCCCCGCAGCAGTTCACCACCCCGCAGCCGTACGGGGCGCCGCCCGCACGGCCGTCCAGCGGGCTCGCGATCACCTCGCTCGTCTGCGGCATCGCCGGTGTCGTGCTGTTCTGGGCGATCGTGCCGATGCTCGCCTCAATCGCGGCCGTGATCACCGGCCACATGGCACTGGGGCAGATCCGGCGCACTCCCGGTCTCGGCGGACGCGGCATGGCGATCGCCGGACTCATCCTCGGCTACCTGATGATCGGCGTGCTCGTCTTCACGATCGTCTCGACGCTCATCAGCCTCGTGGTGTTCGGCGCCTTCACGCTGCCCTTCGTCTTCGCGAACTGAGGCTCCTCGCGGGCATGCCGATGTCGCTGCGGCGGCGTAGGCTGGAACCATCGTGAAGAACGCACGTCGAGTACCGGCCGTCACCTCACTGCCGCAGTCCCCGCGGGATGAGGGTGACCACCGTGTGCGTCGATACGCCCTGACGATGACGATCCGCATCGTGTGCTTCGGGTTGATGTTCTTCGTGCAGCCGTTCGGCTGGTGGACATGGGTGTTCGCGCTCGCCGCCGCGGTCCTGCCTTACATCGCCGTGGTCTTCGCCAACGCCGGCAGCGACAGCACGGAGACGGCAGCCGAGTCGCCGATGCGCGAGATCGACGCACCGGCGCCCGCTCCGGCGCCCGCTCCGGAGATCGCCCCTGACGTCATCACCATCCGCGAAGGCCGCACGGACCGATGAGCGAACTCATCTGCTCGCGCGCCGGATGCCGGAGCGCGGCCACGAGGCAGGTCGTCTGGCGCAATCCGCGCATCCACACCGCCGACCGCGAGAAGATCTGGCTGGCGTGCGATGAGCACGTCGACTTCCTCCATGACTACCTGGCCGCGCGGGACTTCCCGGTGACGGTGCGAGACGGGGTGCCCTCATGAGCAACCGCCTGACCCGCTGGGGTGTGTACGTCCTCATCGCCATCGGCTTCGCGATCGCGTGCGTCTTCCTGTCGAACTGGCAGTTCGAGCGGAACGAGTCCCGGGCCGAGCAGATCGCGCTCGTGGAGCAGAACTACGATGCGCCCGCCGTCCCGCTCGCGGACGTCGTCGCCGAGGACGACCTCGACCCCGCAGACGAATGGCGGCCGGTCACCCTGCAGGGCGAGTACCTCGCCGACGAGCAGCTCCTGGTTCGCAACCGCCCGCACGGAGGCACGAGTGCGTTCGAGGTTCTTGTCCCCTTCCGGGACGCGGACGGCCGTGTGCTCATCGTCGACCGCGGCTGGGTGCCCCCGGGCGAGGGCGAGCTCCCGGACACGGTTCCCTCTCCGCCTTCTGGTGAGGTCACGGTGACCGTCCGGCTCCGCCCGGGCGAGCCGCTTCCCGCATCCGGGCGAGGGGCTCCGGAGGGCCAGGTGCCCACCATCCACCTCCCCTCCATCGGGGACCTCGTCGGAGACGACGTCATCACCGGCGCCTACGGGCGCCTGGTCGAGGAGCAGCCCGCCGCGGATGCGGCGCTGGGCGGTTTCGAGTCCCCGACCGACGACCCGGGGCCGCACCTGTCCTATGCGATCCAGTGGATCCTGTTCGCCATCATGGGCTTCATCTTCATCGGGTACATCATCCGGACCGAGATCGTGAAGCACCGCGAAGACGTCGAGGGGAAACCGGCACCGGTGAAGGTCACGAAGCGGCGCGACCGCGACGCGGACGTCGAGGACGAACTTCTCGACGCCCGCTGACCTCGCCTGCGTTGTCAGCCCCGATGCCTCCGGCGCCGGGCCGTCATCGCCACGATCCCCGTGGCGAACAGGAGGGCTCCGAGGAGCAACGTGCCCCATGGGTCCCCTCCGGTGCGGGGAAGATGACCGCCACCGGGCTCCGTTCCGGAGCCGCTCGAGGGCGGCGTCGGCGACGGCGGCGCGGGGGCATCCTCCCAGACGGCGTAAAGGACGAGGTCGCCGGTGAGCGCAGAGATGCTGAGCCGGTCGAACGCCGGATCGGCGACCGTCGCGTCCGCGGACGTCGACCATCCGAGGAACGTGGTCCCGGGTCCTCTGAAGAGCAGGTCGAATGCTCCGGGATAGGTGATCGATGCCTCCGGAGGCCCTTCCCAGGTGACGGTGCCGTCGGCCCCGCCGTTCTCACGGAAGGTCACGGCGAACGAGGGAGACGGATCGGCGTACACGGCGGTGAGCGTGATGTCCCGTCCGGCGAAGCGCACCGTGCGTCCGGCCTGGAAGAGTCCGTCGGCCGCTACGGGGCTCGTGATGATGCGCGCCACCGCGATCGTCGCGATACGCCAGCCGACGAAGACCTCGTCGTCCCGGGTCAGTCCCGCTCCGTCCACGACGATCGCGCTCGATCCGGCGTCGTAGCCGAGAGGATCCGTCGATACGGTGCCGCCGGTGTTGCCGTCCCCGTCATAGCGGAGGGTGAAGGGAGCGGCCTCCGGCTGCTGCCACCGGGCGTAGAGATCGAGGTCGGCGCCGACCGGCGTGTCGAAGTCATACGGTACGAAGAAGCCTGCTGTCGTCCGCTGGTACCAGCCGAGGAACGTCTGGCCGTCCGGTAGCGGGGGCAACGGATCCGGAGTGGTCGCCATCCCCTGGTCCTCCACCGTCTGCGTCAGATCGTCGATGGGCTCCGGGCTGGACGGGTGGTCGTAGAACCGGACGGTGTGCGGATCCGTCAGCCACCGCGCGTAGAGCACGAGGTTGCTGGCGGGCATCGTCGCTCCGTCGAACGTGAACGGCACGTTGAACTGGGAGTCGGTGTACCAGCCGAGGAAGACATCGCGACCACGGGTCGGGTCGGCGGGTGCCGAGGGCTCGAGCGCGGTCTCGAAGGGGATGCCTGTGACGGCGGGGATGGCTGTGCCCCCTCCGGTCACGAAGCTGAGCGTGTAGGTGTTGCGGCTGTAGAACTGGTAGCGGTACCGGTCGTTGACGTTCCCGCTGTTGTTGAGCTGATACAGATGACCCGACGCCTGGTCGAGCTGGAAGTAGTTGCCCTGCGTGTTCGTCCCCGCGCCATAGCCCACGTACGACGTGAAGCCGTCGATGACGCTGGCGACCTGCCGATCGCCGTTCGAGGCCCAGTACCACGCGCTGCGGTACTGACCGAAGACCTGATGGCCGGAGGGCACGGAGGCACGGACAGCGGTCTTGTTGTTGGCGTACAGCGTCTCCACCCGCAACGGATCGTTCGGTACGCCGTCCGGCCCGAGCACGGCGTCCGGAGCGGGCTGCCCCTGGTCCAGCTCTTCCGCGTACTCGAATCGTTGCGTGAGGTTCTGGGTGCGCGCGGCAGCCATCTTCCCGGTCATCGTCGTCGTGCGGTTCGCGAGATCGACGGAACCGGTGTCCGCCCCGGCACCGGTGTAGACCGCGGTGAAGATCAGAGGGGTGAACTGCTGCGGCCCCCAGCCGCGGAGGACGCAGCTCTGGTTCTCGGTCCCGGCGTCGTAGGCGGTGATCAGGCCGGAGCCGTCCGTCTGCGACAACGGCACCGGCGCCACGCCCGCGGCCTGCATGTCGAAACCGATCTTCTCGCGGACCGAGAGCGTGCCGAGGAGCTGCGCGCCACCGGACACCGTCGAGGCGAAGTACGTGGCGCCGCCGACGTCCATGGTGATGTCGTAGGTGCCTGCCGCGGCGCACGCCGCGGGCACGTTCGCCGAGCTTCCCGGGGCGATGAGTCGGAAGTCCGTCCGCCACAGCGACCGCGTCAGGTAGACGTTCACCACCGTCGATCCGTCTCCCTGCACAGTGACATCCTGTTGGCTCACCGCTAGGTCGGCGAATGTCAGCGGATCCGACTGCACGACGGCGGGGTCGAGCTGCGCGCGCACGAGCTCCTTGATGGGCGTCGGGAGGTCGTCCTTCACGGTCGGGCCCCCGACGGTGGAACCCGCGGTCGCTGTCGACGCGATGTCGTCGAGGAAGAGGAAGTTCGCCGGGTCCGCCAACTGCGCGTCGCTGAGCCTCCCGTCCGCGTCGGTCCACGCGGGCGGCGTCGCTCCCGCGGCCGTGAACACCGGCGCCGGGTAGGACTCCGGGACCACGTTCGGCTTCTCGAGCCAGTAGCTGACGTGGTATTCGACGTCCTGCCCCTGCCAGCCGGCATAGAGCGTCGCGGTATCCGTCAGCGGGAGATCGACGGGTTGCGTGCGCGCCGCATCCGCCCACCACTGGGTGAAGGTGTAGCCCGTCCTCGTCGGCGGCGTGATGGCCGCGAGATCCGCAGCCGTGAAGGCGGTGTCGGGCTCGACGACGAACTCGGGGGCCACGGAAGTGCCGTCGGTCACGAACGACACCGCGAAGCCGGAGACGAGGATCGGCACCAGCCGGAAGTTCTCCGTGACAGGAGCAGCGAAATCGTAGGGCGTCCGGGTCGGGTCGTCCTCCCGGTACCACTCCCCCGTGAACACCTGTCCGTCCGGGACCTGGGCGACATCCGGTGCGATCTCCCCCAATGGCTCGCCGTCTCGCACCTCGTCGGCATCGATGATGCGCTCGGCGTCCTCTCCCGCGGGACCGGCGAGGAACTGCACGATCCGCGTGTCGGCGAACGTCGCCCGGACGACGAGGTCCGTCGTGATGACGGTGCTCTCGAACCGGAACGGCTCCTCGGCGCCGGGAGGTCCCGTGACCCAGCCGTCGAACGGTCCCTCCGCGGAGGTGGGCGCCGGCTGCCGAGGAGCCAGCCCTCCGGAGACGACGGCGACCTCAGCCACGGTGCTGCTGAGGGACTCGAACGTGACGGTGTGATACCCCCAGATGCCCGGGGTCGTCGGCCCGCCGACCGGGGCGGCCGCGAGAGCCGGAGCCGCGGTGACGACGGCGCCCCCGACTCCGAGGAGGACTGCCAGCGTGGCCGCGAGAGCCCGTCGTCGTGCCATGCGCATGTGTCGTCCCCCTCCGACGAGCAGATCGCTACAGTGTGCCACTCTGTTCCTCCCGGTTCCAGCCCCTCTCACCCCCGCCCTCACCCTGCCCTCTCACCCCGGCGAAGCTCGAAAACGCTCCTCCCCGCACGCTTCCAGGCACCTTTCCGATCCCGCACGGGTGTCCCCCGCTGCTACGGGATCGAAAACGGGCGTTCGTAAGCAACCGGAGGCGCGTTTTCGATCCCGCGCGAGACGACGGTGCGGGATCGAAAACGTGCCGTCCGAGTGATGGGGCGGAGCGTTATCGATCGCTGGAGCTGGGATCGGCGCCGGTGGCGGTGTGCTGCCATCGGCCCTCGACGCGGCGGTAGACGATCCGGGTGTGGTTTCGATCCGGGGAGCCCTGCCAGAACTCGACTCGCGTCGGCACGACACGCCACAGCACCCAGTCCCCCGGATGGAGACCGGCGCGTGCGTCGTCGGAGCGGGCAGCGAGGTCGGCGTCGCTCTCCGCCGGGGACGCCTCCTCCACGGTTCCCCGCACCCGCACCGCGCGTCGTTGCGGCTGCCACCACAGATTCAGGGCCGCGGCCGGACGCGCCTCGAGCTGCGTGGCCTTCCGTGAGGACCGTGCTCCGGCGAACGCCCAGCCACGCGCGTCCACATCCTTGAGGATCAGCGTGCGCGCGTCCGGCAGGCCGTCCGCGTCGACGGTCGCGAGGGTCGCGGCGTGCGGTTCCGGAACGCCGTCTGCGGCCGCCGTACGGAGCCAGTCGCGGAAGAGCGGCACCGGATCGTCGGGGAGGTCAGCGAGGCGCAGCGGCGGAGCCGTGCCGGTGAGGGCCGGCTGCGCGCGCAACCATACCGCGAGCTCCGAGGGAGGAAGGATCGACTGCTCGGCCATGCTCCGACTATGCCACGACCGGCTACGCGAGGTCGATGAGGTCCTGGTACTCCTGGCTCCAGATGTCCTCGACGCCGTCGGGCAGGATGAGGACCCGCTCCGGGTTCAGCGACTGCACCGCGCCGGGGTCGTGCGACACGAGCACCACGGCACCCTCGTAGTGGGCCAGAGCCCCGAGGATCTCCTCGCGCGAGGCCGGGTCGAGGTTGTTCGTGGGCTCGTCGAGCAGCAACAGGTTCGCGGACGACACGACGAGGGTCGCCAACGACAGTCGCGTCTTCTCACCGCCGGAGAGCACGCCGGCCGGCTTGAGGACGTCGTCGCCGGTGAACAGGAACGAGCCGAGGACCTTGCGCGCCTCGGTCTCGGTGATGTGCGGGGCCGCCGACACCATGTTCTCCAGCACCGAGCGGCCGACGTCGAGGTTCTCGTGCTCCTGCGCGTAGTACCCGACCTTGAGGCCGTGGCCGGGCTCGAGCTGGCCGGTGTCCGGCTGGTCGACGCCCGCGAGCATGCGCAGCAACGTCGTCTTTCCCGCACCGTTGAGTCCGAGCACGACGACCTTGGAGCCACGGTCGATCGCGAGGTCGACGTCGGTGAAGATCTCCAGCGAGCCGTACGACTTCGACAGTCCGGACGCCATGAGCGGGGTCTTGCCACAGGGCGCCGGCTTCGGGAACCGCAGCTTCGCGACGCGGTCCTCCTGACGCACGTCTTCCAGGCCCGACAGGAGCTTCTCCGCGCGGGCGAGCATCTGGTGCGCGGCCGCCGCCTTGGACGCCTTGGCTCCGAAGCGCGCCGCCTGCTGCTGGAGAGTGGTCGCCTTCTTCTCCGCGTTGGCCCGCTCCTTCTTGCGGCGCTCCTCATCCGCGGCGCGCTGACGCAGGTAGTTCTTCCAGTTCATGTTGTAGATGTCGATGACCTGGCGGTTGGCGTCGAGGTAGAAGACGCGGTTGACGGTCTCGCCGACGAGCTCGACGTCGTGGCTGATGACGATCAACCCGCCCTTGTAGTTCTTGAGGAACTCACGCAGCCACACGACGCTGTCCGCGTCGAGGTGGTTGGTCGGCTCGTCGAGGATCATCGTCTGGGCGTCGGAGAAGAGGATGCGCGCGAGCTCGATACGACGGCGCTGTCCACCGGAGAGGGTCGACAGCGGCTGGTCGAGGATGCGGTCCGGCAGCGAGAGGTTGTGCGCGATCGACGCCGCCTCGGCCTCGGCCGCGTAACCGCCCTGCGCCTCGAACTTCTCGGTGAGCGCCCCGTAGCGCTTCATCGCCTTCGCCGCGACCGCGGGGTCGTCCGAGCCCATCGCGAGCGAGGCCTCGGTCATGCCGAGGTTGAGCTGGCCGAGGCCGCGGGCGTCGAGGATGCGGGTACGGGCGAGATCCTCCGGGTTGCCCGAACGCGGGTCCTGCGGCAGGTAGCCGAGTTCGCCGGAGCGGGTGACGGTACCACCGGAGGGCAGCACGTCGCCGGCGAGCACCTTGGTGAGTGTCGTCTTGCCCGCACCGTTGCGTCCGACGAGGCCGATCTTGTCGCCGTCGGACACACGGAACGAGACGTTCTCCATCAGCAGGCGCGCGCCAACGCGGATCTCGAGGTCGTGCACGGCAAGCACAGCGGACGTCCGTTCGTTCGGGAGGAGGGTGATGGCCGAGCGGCCAGCCTCCCAGTATATGCCGCTGCGACGGCGCTGATCGCCGACAAGATCCCTCTGCAGGGTGACCGAGGCGATACCGGGGAGTGATGACCCGCCCCGCACCCGCTGCCTACGGTGCTGGAGTGGACATCCTCAACGACCTCATCCTGCAGGCGATCGCCTCCCCGTGGCTGTACGCGGTGCTCTTCGCGGTGACCGTGATCGACGGGTTCTTCCCTCCGGTCCCGAGCGAGACGGTCCTCGTCGCCGCGGCGGCCGTCGCCGCGTCCACCGGCGACGGCAACATCCTGCTGCTCGGGGCGGTCGCCGCCCTGGGCGCCGCGATCGGCGACAACATCGCATTCCTCATCGGTCGCCGGCTCGGCACCACGAGGTTCGCGTGGATGCGTCGCCCTCGCGTCGCCGCCGCGTTCGCCTACGCGCAGCATGCTCTCGACCGCCGCAGCGCGACGCTGATCCTCGGCGCGCGATACATCCCGATCGGCCGCGTGGCCGTGAACATGTCCGCCGGAGCGCTCGGGTTCCCCTGGCGGCGGTTCCTCCCGCTGAGCCTCATCGCCGGTGTCAGCTGGAGCGTGTTCAGCCTCGCGATCGGGTTGCTCGCCGGTGCCTGGCTGCACGACCAGCCCGTGCTCAGCGCCGCCATCGGCGTCGTCATCGCCCTGATCGTCGGCATCGTCATCGACCGGATCGCCGCGCTCCGCCGCCGCCGTACGGCGGTCCCGCACCTGGCAGGATGAGACGCATGGCACGCCGCCGAGAGCGCACCCCGCGCCCGTCACGGATCAGCCGTCGGACCGGCGCCCTCGTGGCGCTGACCGCGGCGGTCGTCGTGCTGTACGCGCTCCTCGTCCCGCTCCAGACGGTGCTCTCGGGCACGCCGCTGCCGCTGTCTTTCCTGCTCGGTGCCGCCGTGTGCGGGCCTCCCCTGCTCGTCCCCTCCCGTCCGCGGACCGCGATCGTCGTGTTCGCCGCCGGCGCCTTCCTGCTCCCTCTCCTCGTCGAGCCGGCGCGGGCGATCCAGTCCCCGTGGCCGTGGTCGGTACCGGCACTGCTCGCGTTCGTCCTCTTCGTGGGCGTGATGTCCTTCGTGCAGGGAGCCCGACTCGGCGCCCTCACCCTCGTGATCGGCGCACTCACCTCCCTGACGGCGCCCCTGCTGCGGCCGGACATGGTCGCGACACCGGCGAGCTCCGGGAGCGTCACCGCCAACCTGATCGTGACGACCTCGGTCGCCGCCGCGATGTTCCTCATCGCCGTCCTCGTCGCCGGCCGCGTGCGGGTGGCGGCCGAGCTGACCAGGGAGAAGGAGCACAGCGCCCTGGAGGAGTCGCGGCGCGCCCTCGTGGAGGAGCGCACCCGGATCGCCAGGGAGCTGCACGACGTCGTGGCGCACAGCATGTCGGTGATCCAGGTGCAGGCGTCGACCGCGCGCTACCGGATCGCGGACCTCGATGCCGACGCGGCGGCCGAGTTCGACGACATCGCCGCCACCGCTCGCTCCTCGCTCACCGAGATGCGGCGCATGCTGGGGGTGCTCCGCACGGAGGACCAGCATGCCGAGCTCGCACCGCAGCAGGGACTGGACGACGTGCCGGCCCTCGTCGACACCATCCGACGCGCCGGCGTGGAGGTCGGTCTCGTGCTGGAGGGGATCGAGGCGGCCTCGGCCGCCGGACCCGGTGTGCAGATCGCCGCCTTCCGCATCGTGCAGGAGGCACTGAGCAACGCCGTCCGCCATGCCCCCGGAGCACGAGTCACCGTCCGCCTTCACGCCGATGCCGGCAGCCTGCACATCCGGGTGCGCAACGCGGCGCCGCCGCAGCCGGTCGAGAACCCCACCGGGGGCTACGGCCTCCGGGGAATGCGCGAGCGCGCAGAGCTGCTGGGCGGGAGCCTCGCGGCCGGCCCGTCCGACGACGGGGGCTGGACGGTCGACGCCACCCTGCCCCTGTCCCCCGCGGCATCAGCGGCCGCCCCGACCGCCCCGGCGGAAGACAAGGAGAACTCGTGACGATCAGCGTGCTCATCGCCGACGATCAGGCGATGGTCCGCGCCGGCTTCGCCGCCCTGCTGGACGCCCATGAGGGCATCCGCGTGGTGGGTCAGGCCGCGGACGGCGCAGAAGCCGTCACGCTCGCCGCGCGGCTCGACCCCGACGTCATCCTCATGGACGTCCGCATGCCGGAGCTCGACGGCATCGAGGCCACCCGGCGCATCCTGGGCCCGTCGTACCCGGCCGCGCACGTGCCGCGGATCCTCATGCTCACCACGTTCGACATCGACGACTACGTCTACGACGCCCTCGCCGCCGGCGCCAGCGGCTTCCTCCTTAAGGACGCCCTCCCGGAGGAGCTCGTGCATGCCGTCCGCGTGGTGGCGGGGGGCGATGCGCTCCTCGCCCCGAGCGTGACGCGGCGGATGATCGAACAGTTCGCCGGACGGCGGCCGGCATCACGCAGGTCAGCGACCGCCCTCGCCGATCTCACCGACCGGGAGCGCGAGGTGCTCGTCCTCATCGGCAAGGGCCGCTCCAACACGGAGATCGCGGGCGACCTGTTCATCGCCGAGCAGACCGTGAAGACCCACGTCGGCAAAGTGCTCGCGAAGCTCGGTCTCCGCGACCGCGTGCACGCCGTCATCCTCGCCTACGACACCGGTCTGGTCGAACCCTCCGCCTGAGTCACCCCTGCGTAGGGGTCAGGACGGCACCACGGGGTGATGTCGTGCCGACCACCGCGTCCATAGCCTCCGAGGACACCGTTCCCAGGAGGACTCATGGTCATCGCCGCGGCTCCACGCCTCAGCACCCCCGCCCCCGCTGTATCCGCCCCCACCGGCCACCGCGACACCGGCATCGACGTCGTCCGGGCGCTGTGCGTGCTCGGCGTCGTCCTGCTGCACGCCGTCATGGTGGGGGTCACGGTGTCCGAGTCCGGGCCGGTGTTCGAGAACGCGAGCGACGGCACGGGCTGGATCGCGCCGCTGAGCTGGCTGCTGCAGGTGATGCCGCTCTTCTTCGTGATCGGAGGGTTCTCCGGACTCCTCGCCTACCGCCGCCTCCGCGACCGCGGCGGGAGCGCCACCGCCTTCGTGGCCGGTCGGGTGCACCGGCTCCTGCGTCCGGCCCTGTTCACCATCGCCGCGGTCGGCATCGCTCTCGCCGTGCTCACCGTCGTCGGGGTCTCCCCGGATCTCATCGCGGTCGCGGGTTTCCGGTACGGGCAGCCCCTGTGGTTCCTCGGGGTCTTCCTGCTGTGCCAGGCCCTCCTCCCCGCCTTCGTCGCGCTGCACGACCGCGCGCCGCTGCGGACCATCGCTCTCCTCGCCGCTGCGGCCGTCGCGGTCGACGTGCTGCGCGCCACGACCGGGAACGACGCCCTGGGTTTCCTCAACCTCGCCTTCGTCTGGCTGACGATGCAGCAGCTCGGGTTCTTCCTCGCCGACGGACGCGTGGATGCACTGCGGCCCGGAGTCCGCGTGGCGATCGGCGCCGGCTCCCTCGGGCTCCTCGTCGCACTCTTCCTCGGGGGCGTGTACTCCCCCGACCTCATCGCCAACATCAACCCGCCGACAGCCGCCCTCCTGCTGGTCGGGCTCATCCACACGACCCTGTTCTCCCTGTACCGCGACCGGATCGGACGCTTCAGCCGGCACACCCCGGTGGCCGCGTTCACCGCGTTCGTGACCCGGCGCACGATGACCATCTACCTCTGGCACATGCCGGTGCTGTTGGTGATGGCCGGAGCGACAGCGCTGGCAGCGATCGTCGGGGGGCTCAGCCTGCCCGCACTCGACAGCGTGGAATGGTGGGCAGCCCGCCCGCTGTGGCTGGTGACGGCACTCGTCCTCACCGCCCTGGTCGCCGTGCGCGTCGATCGCTTCGAGAACCACCCCTCGCCGACGGCGACGGACTCGCGCCGCCGCCTGGTGCTGGGGACCGCCGTGGGACTCACGGGGGTGGTGCTGCTCCTCGTCCTCGGTACGACGGTCTCCACTGCGGCGCTCGCCGTGCTGCTGCTCGTGGCTGCGCTGCGGCTCGCCGGCCGCTCCGGGAGCGCCGTCCCCGCCCCCGCCGTCGTGGCGTGACCGTCAGCCGACCCCGCGGGCGGCGAGGGCATCACCGACCTGGTCCGCGTGGCGGAGCGTCATGACGAGCAGGGGCACCACGCCACGCACACCCAGTCGCACACCGCGGGCGCGCTCCGCATCGCGCACCCGCTGTGCGAAGCCCGCGACGACGGGCACCATCGTCAGGGTGAGCGACACCGCCATCGACACCGCCTCGGGGTCCACCCCGACACGGCGCAGCGGCCGCAGGAGGCGCTGCAGCACCTCCAGGAGGTCGGACATGCGCGTGGTCAGGGTGAGGAGCGCGGCGAGCAGCAGCAATGCGGCGACCCGCCCGGTGCTCATCCAGGCGGCCACGGGAGACACGAAGACGGCGAGGGCGATCGCGAGCACGAGCAGGACCGCACGCAGCCGCCACAGCTCGATCAGGGCGGCGGAGAGCGGCACACCTCCGATCGGGTAGAGCGCGAACACGGCCGCGAGGCAGACGGCGATGCTGACCGGCCCGTGCGGGAACAGGGTCATCGCGAGCGCCGCGAGGGCGAGGCCCGCCAGCTTCGGTCCGGCCGGCACCCTCGACAGGCGCCCCGGCACGAGCGGCCGGGACGGGATCACGCGCACAACCGGCGATAGCGCGCGATGACCGACTCGGGATCTCCCTGCTCGACGACGCGCCCGCCGTCGAAGAGGACGGCCGTGTCGCAGCGCGCGGCGAGCTCGAGATCGTGGGTGACGATGAGCACCTGCGCGTCCTGTTCCAGGAGGAGGTCTCCGATCCGCCGCGCGTTGCGCAGGTCGAGGAGCGTAGTCGGTTCGTCCGCCACGATCAGTGCCGGCTCGGAGAGGAGCACCGCGGCGAGGGCCAGCATCTGCTTCTGGCCTCCCGAGAGCGACGACGCCGGGATGTCGGCGTGGGCGCCGAGACCGTGCCGATCCAGCGTCTCCTGCACGCGGGCGGCGATGTCCCCACGGGGCCGCCCTCGGAGGGACAGCGCGAGATCCTCGGCCGGGGTCGGCATCAGGATCTGGGCATCCGGATCGGTGAAGACGAAGCCCACCCGGCGGCGGACGGCGGTCCGCTCTCGGAGCGCGTCGAGGCCGTGGACGGTGACCGTTCCCGTGGTCGGCGTCATGAGGCCGTTCAGCAATCGGGCGAACGTCGACTTCCCGGAGCCGTTCTCACCGATCACGGCGATGCGCGGCGCGGTGAGTTCCAGCGTCACGTCGTCGAGCAGAACGCGGCCGTCGACCGTCACGCCCACGCCGTCGAGACGCACCGTTCCCGGCTCCGCGAGCGTCGCGGTCGTCCCCGGCTGCCGCCTGCGCATTCATCCTCCTGAACACCGTTCACCTGAACGCCGTTCACTATAGTGGGGGCATGAGTCCCGACACGAATCCCGCCCGTCACGACCGGGACAGCGTCTCGCGGACGGCCCTCTCCCTCCTCGACGAGGTGGGGCTGGCCGACCTCTCCATGCGCCGCATCGCGGCTCGGCTCGACGTGCAGCCCAGCGCTCTCTACTGGCACGTGGCGAACAAGCAGGAGCTCCTCGCCGACCTCGCCGACCGGATCACCGCCGGGGTTCCCGCCGGAGACGGCGGGGTCCTCACGACTGCCCGCGCGCTCCGCGACGCCCTCTTCGCCTACCGGGACGGCGCGGAGCTCGTGCTCAGCACGTACGCGCTCCAGCTGGGCTCGGCCCACGCCCGCGAAGCTCTGGTCGCGGCCCTCCGCGCGGAGGGAGCTCAGGACGCCGAGGACCGCGGCGCCGCGATCCTGCATTTCGTGCTCGGTCATGCGACCCTCGTCCAGCAGCGGATGCACGCCGACAGTCACGGCGCCCTCCCGTCCTCCAGCGAGGTCGACGTCACGGCGGGTCTAGACCGGGTGTTCGACCTCGGTGTGATCGCCCTCGCCGGTGAGCTCAGCGCACCGAAGACTCCGCGGCGTGCCCGAGCCTGAGCCCGGGGATCACCGCGAGCAGCACCAGCCCGACGCCGAGGACGAACACGACCGCGAACGCATCCGCCCGGCCACCCAGAGTGGCGACGGCGAGCCCCGCCAGCGCGATCGCGACCGCCGAACCCGTCGCGTCCGAGATCGAGAGCGCCGAGGAGTTGAATCCCTGGTTCGTCTCATCCGAGTAGGCGAGGGTCAGCACGGTGAGCCGCGGGTACAGCAGCCCCATGCCGCCCCCGGCGAACGCCCACCCGACGATCACGAAGATCGGCGAGGCGTAGAACGCCGCGGCGGCCAGCACGCAGAGCATCGCCACGAGCAACGCTCCCAGGCTGAGAGCCGTGATGCGGTGGTTGCCCAGCCGCTCACCGTAGCGACCCTGCGCGGCGGACGCACCGGCCCACGCGAAGGCGGCCAGCATGAGGGCGACCCCGGCCCAGGTGGCGGAGAAGTCGAACTTCCGCATGAGCAGGTACGGGATGTAGGCCTCCGCGGCGAAGAACGCGCCGGCCGCCACGCCGCGCATGAGCACGACGCTGGGAAGGCCGGCGCCGGCGCGCAGCGTGCGTCGCGGCAGAAGGGGCAGCACGGCGACACCGATCGCGAGCACGGCTCCCAGCGCGACCGGCCAGCCGATCGCCGGATCGAGCTCGGCGGACAGTCCGATCACCACTGCGAGCACCGCGACGACGATGGCGAGCGAGAGGCGCGTGAGCAGCGCCCGCCGGTCCTGCGGCTCCCCGCGGCCGAGGTCGACACCGCGCAAGCGGATCGCGACCATGGAGAACGCGATCGCGGTCAGCACCGCCACGCCCAGGAACGCCCATCGCCAATCGAGGTACTCCGCCACCGCTCCCGCGAGGAAGGGCCCGATCATCGACGGCACCACCCAGGCGGCCGCGAATGCCGCGAACACCCGCCCGTGCAGGTACGGCGGATACAGCCGCGCGACGACGACGTACAGAGCGACGGTCTGGCCACCGGCACCGAGCCCCTGCACCAGTCGTCCGATCAGGAACTGGGGCATCGTCGCCGCGAACCCGGAGATCAGCAGGCCGAGGATGAAGAGGGTGACGGCGGCGTACAGCGCGCCGCGCGGACCGCGCGCGTCCGACCAGGAACCGGCCGCGACCATCCCGATCACGCTGGTCGCGAGCGTGCCCGCGAAGGCGACGGCGTACAGCGACTGGCCGTCCAGGGCATCGCTGACGATCGGCATGACCGTCGTCACCGCGAGGGCCTCGATCGCGGCGAGGAAGATCAGGGCGACAGCGCCCAGAGTCACCCAGACCCGGCTGCGGTCCCAGATCGTGGCGGTCGGCTCCGCAGCCGTCATCGCTCGACGAGCGCGGCGATGCGCTCGATCGCCTCGGTGAGGATCTCGGGGCTGGTGCCGAAGTTGAGCCGCACGTGTCCGGCCCCTTCCTCCCCGAAGGCCGGGCCGAAGTGCAGCGCGACCTTCGCGTCGCGGAGGATCTGCCGGGCGGGATTGTCGCCCCAGCCGAGTGCCGAGAGGTCGATCCAGGCGAGGTACCCCGCGTCCGGAATGCGGTAGCGGGCGGCGGGCAGGTGACGGGCGAGGAGATCTTCCAGCAGCACGCGGTTCTCGTCGAGAGTGCGCAGGAGGCCGTCGAGCCAGGCGTCGCTCTCCTCCGAGAATGCGGCGACGGCCGCGAGCAGACCGAACTGTCCCGTCCGCCACTCCACCTCGACCGGCAGGTCGCGAACGACCGCGGACGTCTCTTCCGCGGCGGTCACCATGAGCGCGCACTTCAGTCCCGCGAGATTGAACGCCTTGCTCGCGCTGACGACGGCATAGCCGACCCGGGCTGCCGCGTCGCTCGTGGCGAGGAAGGGCGTGAAGCCCGCGCCGGGCTGCGCGAGCGGTGCATGGATCTCGTCCGAGACGACCGTCGCGCCGAACTCCTCGGCCAGGTCAGCCAGCGCGGCCAGCGTCTCCCGATCGTGCACGGTGCCCGTCGGGTTGTGCGGGTTGCAGAGGAGGATGGCCGTCGCGCCGTCCTCGAACGCGGCGCGGATCCCGTCGAGGTCGAGCTCCCACCGCGTCCCCGTGTCGCGCAGCGGCACCCGCTGCACCTCGGCTCCCGCCTCGGCGACGAGGTCGTAGAAGGGCGGGTAGACCGGAGGCGTCACGACGACGCGCTCCCCCGGCTGCGTGACGCGGCGGAGGATCTCGACGATGCCCATGCTCACGTCCGCCGTGCTGCGCATCCGTGCGGGGTCGGGACGCCAGCCGAAGCGGCGCTCCGCGAAACCCGCGTAGGCCTCCGCGAGCGGTGTCCGCGAGGCGATGTACCCGGTGTCCCCGAGGTCCAGCGCCCGCTGCAGAGCGGCGGTGATGGGCGGAGCGAGCGGGAAGTCCATCTCCGCGACGAAGAGGGGCAGCACGTCTTCGGGATACTCCCGCCACTTCTCGCTGGTGCGCTCGCGCAGCTCCGACAGCGGCAGGGCCTTGACCGACAGCATTCGTCCTCCGATTTCTCTCCGCGCCGATGCGGAGACGTCGAAGCGGGCGTGCCCGGCACGCCCGCTTCGTCTGGTGGTCAGGTGACCGGAACGCTCAGATCGCGAAGCCGAGAGCACGCATCATGTCGCGTCCGTCGTCCGTGATCCGCTCGGGTCCCCACGGCGGCATCCACACCCAGTTGATGCGGAAGCGGTCCACGACGTTGTCCAGGGCCTGCGCCGTCTGGTCTTCGAGGACATCCGTGAGCGGGCAGCCCGCACTGGTCAGCGTCATGTGGATGACGAGAGCGTCGTTCTCGTCATCCCAGGCGAGGTCGTAGATGAGCCCGAGGTCGACGACGTTGATCCCGAGCTCAGGATCCATCACGTCCTTGAGGGCCTCGGTGACCGCGTCGTACTTCTCGTCCGTCAGGGTCGCTGTCATGCGATCAGCCTACGCCTCGATGGGAGCGGAGGGGTCGAGGAACCGGTCGTAGCCCTCGTTCTCCAGACGGTCGGCGAGCTCGGGTCCGCCCTCCTCGACGATCTTGCCCGCGACGACCACGTGGACGTAGTCCGGGCGGATGTAGCGGAGGATCCGGGTGTAGTGCGTGATGAGCAGCACACCGAGACCGGTGGACTCCTTCGCGCGGTTGACACCCTCGGAGACGATCTTCAGCGCGTCCACGTCGAGGCCGGAGTCGGTCTCGTCGAGCACGGCGAACTTCGGCTTGAGCACCTCGAGCTGGAGGATCTCGTGGCGCTTCTTCTCGCCACCCGAGAAGCCCTCGTTGACGTTGCGCTGCGCGAACTTCGGGTCCATGCGGAGGTTGGCCATGGACTCCTTGACGTCCTTGGTCCACTGCCGGATCGAGGGCGCCTCGCCGTCGAGCGCGGTCTTCGCGGTGCGCAGGAAGTTCGTCACGGTCACGCCGGGGATCTCGACCGGGTACTGCATGGCGAGGAACAGGCCGGCGCGGGCGCGCTCGTCGACGCTCATCGCCAGGACGTCCTCACCGTCGAAGGTGATGGAGCCGGAGGTGACCGTGTACTTCGGGTGGCCCGCGATCGTGTAGGCCAGAGTGGACTTGCCGGAGCCGTTGGGGCCCATGATGGCGTGGGTCTCACCAGTGTTCATGGTGAGGGTGATTCCGTTGAGGATCGGGGTGGTCCCCGCCTCGGTCTCGACCGTCACATGCAGGTCGCGGATCTCGAGAACAGACATTCTTCAGACTTCCTTCGTCACAGCGGGATCGATGAGCACGTCGTCGCCGTCGATCTCGACGACGTAGACCGGAACGGGCTCATATGCGGGGAGATTCTGGGGCTTGCCGGTGATCAGGGAGAACGCCGAGCCATGAGCCCAGCACTCCACCGTGTCGCCTTCCACGAAGCCCTCGGACAGCGAGATGTCGCCATGGGTGCAGGTGTCGCCGATGGCGTGGATGACGCCCTCGCCGTCCTTGATGACCGTGATCGGCACACCGTCCGGCTCGACGCGCAGCGGCGTGTCCTGCTCCAGCTCGGAGACGCCGCAGACGCGCTGCGCGGTCACGCGTTCACCTCGGCGAGCTCGGCCTCGATGGCGGCCAGCAGCTCCGACTCCAGGTCGGGGATGCCAAGGCGCAGCACGATGTCGGTGAGGAAGCCGAGAACCACCAGGCGGCGGGCCTCGTCCTCCGGGATGCCGCGAGCCTGGAGATAGAAGAGCTGCTCGTCGTCGAAGCGGCCGGTGGCACTCGCGTGCCCGGCGCCGACGATGTCGCCCGTCTCGATCTCGAGGTTCGGGATGGAGTCGGCGCGCGCGCCCTCCGTGAGCACCAGGTTGCGGTTGGCCTCGTACGAGTCGGTGCCGGTGGCATCCGCACCGATGAGCACGTCGCCGATCCACACGCTGTGGGCGCTCTCGCCCTGCAGCGCGCCCTTGTAGAGCACGTCGCCGGTCGTGTGCGGGCCCTTGTGGTGCAGGTACACCTGGCTCTCCAGGTGCTGGCCGGAGTCGGCGTAGGACAGCCCGTACAGGTAGCCCTCGGAGCCGGCACCGGCGAGCTCGACGCTCGGGTTCACGCGCACCACGCCGCCGCCGAAGCTCACGACGAAGTGCTTGAGCGTGGCGTCGGCCGCGACTCGCGCCTGGTGGGCGGCCGCGTGCACGGCGTCATCGTCCCACTGCTGCACGGAGACGACCGTGAGCTTCGCCCCGTCACGGACGATGATCTCGACGTTCTGGGCGTACTGCGCCGAGCCCTTGTGCTGCAGCACCACCGTGGCGGAGCTGTGCTCGAGGGCCTCGATCACGATGTGGGCATCCGCCCGGCGGTCGGCTCCGGTGCCCGTGAGCGACACGAAGATCGGCACCGCGACCTCCTCCTCGCGCGGGATGCGGATGTGCAGCGCCTCGGAGGCGCCCTGCCACGCGACGGCGGCGGTGATGTCCTCGGCGAGGAAGACCTCGCCACGCGGAGCGGTTCCCGCCGTGAGCGGTGCGGCGACGTACTGCTCGCCGGACGTGAAGGAGTACTGCACGCCCTCCTCGCCCTCCGCGGTGCGGAACAGCGGCGTGAGCGCGGCCACCGGCGTGTGCTTCCAGTTCACCTCGCGACCGGTCGGCGTGCCGAAGTCGCCCGGGTCGAACGAGTGCGGGCGCTCGGAGCGGGTCTGCACCGGGACGAATCCCGCATCCGCCACCTGGGCGGCCGGGTCGATGTGCGCGTTCGTGTGCTGCGCCTCGCTGGGCGCTGTCGTCGAGGCCGCCATTTAGCCGACCGATCCTTCCATGCCCATCTCGATGAGCTTGTTCAGTTCCATCGCGTACTCCATGGGCAGCTCGCGCGCGATCGGCTCGATGAAGCCGCGCACGATCATCGCCATCGCCTCGTCCTCGGGCATGCCGCGGGACTGCAGGTAGAAGAGCTGCTCCTCGCTGACCTTCGAGACCGTGGCCTCGTGCCCGAGCTGCACGTCGTCGACACGGATGTCGATCGCCGGGTAGGTGTCGGAGCGCGACTTCGTGTCCACGAGCAGCGCGTCGCAGCGGACGGTGTTGGCGGAGTGGTGCGCAGCGGCGTCGACACGGACCTCGCCGCGGTAGCCGGCACGGCCACCGCCACGCGCGATCGACTTCGAGACGATCGACGACTGCGTGTACGGCGCCATGTGGATCATCTTCGCGCCGGCGTCCTGGTGCTGGCCGGGACCGGCGAACGCGACGGAGAGGGTCTCGCCCTTGGCGTGCTCGCCCATCAGGTAGATCGACGGGTACTTCATCGTCACCTTGGAGCCGATGTTTCCGTCGACCCACTCCATGGTCGCGCCCTCGTGCGCCACGGCGCGCTTGGTGACCAGGTTGTAGACGTTGTTCGACCAGTTCTGGATCGTCGTGTAGCGCACGCGGGCGTTCTTCTTCACGATGATCTCGACGACGGCCGAGTGCAGGGAGTCCGACTTGTAGATCGGGGCCGTGCAGCCCTCGATGTAGTGGACGTAGCTGTCCTCGTCGGCGATGATCAGGGTCCGCTCGAACTGGCCCATGTTCTCGGTGTTGATGCGGAAGTAGGCCTGCAGCGGGATCTCGACGTGCACGCCCTTGGGGACGTAGACGAACGATCCGCCCGACCAGACGGCGGTGTTCAGCGCGGCGAACTTGTTGTCGCCCGCCGGGATGACGGTGCCGAAGTACTCCTCGAAGAACTCGGGGTGCTCGCGGAGCGCCGTGTCGGTGTCCATGAAGATGACGCCCTGCTGCTCCAGGTCCTCGCGGATCTGGTGGTACACGACCTCGGACTCGTACTGCGCGGCGACGCCGGCGACGAGACGCTGACGCTCGGCCTCGGGGATGCCCAGGCGCTCGTACGTCTCGCGGATCTCCTCGGGGAGGTCTTCCCAGCTCTGCGCCTGCTTCTCGGTGGAGCGGACGAAGTACTTGATGTTGTCGAAGTCGATGTCGCTGAGGTCGGCGCCCCACGTCGGCATCGGCTTGCGGCCGAAGAGCTGATAGCCCTTGAGGCGGGTCTTCAGCATCCACTCCGGCTCGTTCTTGAGGGCCGAGATCCCGCGGACGACCTCTTCGGAGATCCCGCGTTTGGCGACGGCACCCGCGGCATCCTCATCGTGCCAGCCGAATTCGTACACCCCCAGACCATCGAGCTCCGGGCGGTCGATCAGCACATCCGACATGCAACACTCTCCTCACAGGTCCCAAACGGTGTCATCCGCCCCGACACACCTGATCCCCGTCGAGTCTGCGGGAGCGGGTGCCGTTGGTGGGCCCTCATCACGGGCGCTTCCATCGCGCCTAAACTGTTGACGATGCTTCAGCGCTGTCAGCGCTCATCGCAACAATCCGATTCTACAGGTTCCGCCTGACGGACGGGCCGTGCGCCACGTCTTCGACGGGCCGGAGGACTTATGCCCGAGACGACCATCCCCACCGCTTCGACGACGCGGGCGACCCCCTCCCCCCGCTCCGCCGTATGGGGTCGCGCGCTCACCGTCTTCGCCTGGCTGTCGTTCCTCAGCGAGACGATCATCATCGGCACCGGCGGTGCGGTGCGTCTGACGGGCTCCGGCCTCGGCTGCACCGAGTGGCCGCTGTGCACACCCGAGTCGCTCGTCCCGATCGTCGAGGTGCAGGGCATCCACGGGATGATCGAGTTCGGCAACCGGCTGATGACCGGCGTCGTCGGGATCATCGCGATCGCCGTCGTCCTGCTCGTCCTGCACACCATCAGCGGCCGCCGGGCGCTCATCAACGCCCTGTGGTTCGCTGTCGGCGGTCTCGCCGGGGCGGCGGTCGCCTTCGCCCTGGTCTCGCTCACCGACTTCCCGGCGTTCCCCGTCGCCTCCGCCGTGCTCCTGATCGCGGTGATCGCGGCCGCGGTCCACTCGGTCCGCACGACGCCCGCCCGGCGGGACCTCGTCCTCCTCGCCTGGCTCGTGCTGATCGGCGTCGTCGCGCAGGCCTTGGTCGGCGGCATCACCGTGCTCACGGGCCTGAACCCCTTCATCGTCGGGTTCCACTACACGTCGTCGCTCCTGCTCGTCTGCATCACCGCCGCGTTCCTCGTGCGGCTGGCGACTCCGGAAGGACCGCGCGAACGGGCCGTCCCCACCTGGTTCGCGATCGTGACGCACATCACCGGCCTCGCCCTGGCCGTGACCATCCTGTTCGGCGTGCTGACGACCGGATCGGGCCCGCACTCCGGCGACGCCGACGTGCTGCGCCGCGGCTTCGACGCCACGGTCCTCGCCCATGTCCACTCCTGGCCGGGTTACATCCTCGCCGCGCTCGTGCTCTTCCTGACGGTGGCGGCCTGGGTCCTTCGTCTCGAGCCCCGCCGGTGGCTGCTCGTGCTCGTCATCGCGATCCTCGTGCAGGTCGCCGTCGGCGTCTGGCAGGCGCGAGAAGGGCTTCCGCCCGTGCTCGTGGGCATCCACATGGTCCTGGCATCGCTCTCCGCCGCGACTTACACCGTCGTCGTGCTGCACCTCAAGCGCACCGCGTCCGTCGTACCCGCCCCTGCCGACTGACCTGCCGCACAGACGATCCATAGCGCGCGCACCGGGCGCTCATCACCGCATCGACCATCGTGGTCGACATGAACAAGACACTCACCCGCAGCGCCGGGTTCTGGCTCCTCATCGTCGTCTCCCTCGCCGCGGTCGGGGTCGGCGGCTGGATGATCGCCGGACAGGTCGGCACGATGACCACGACCCTGATGGACGGCACCGCCACCGGTGTCGAGGTGTACGTCGGTCAGTCGCTCGTCGTCGTCGGCGCCGTCGTCCTCGGCGCGGGCCTGGTGGGCCTGCTCCTGTCGCTCGGCCTCGTCGCCGCGCGCACGCTGGTCGCCACCCCCGTCGCCGCCGCGCCGATCGTCGAGCAGGAGGCGCCGATCATCCAGGACGAGACGGCCGAGACGGTCTCAGACCCGCGCGAGGAGCCCGCTCTCCCGACCGCCGCCGCAGAGTTCGCAGAGCCGCAGGTCGATGCGGAGCCGGCGTCCGCGGAGCCCCAGGCCGACGAGGATCAGAAGGGCAGCAGCGGGTCGATCGCCACGGCGACGAACAGCAGCGTCAGGTAAGTGATCGAGGCGTGGAAGACCCGCATCGGCCGCGCCTCGGTCCCCCGCACCGCCTGGTTGTACAGGCGGTGCGATTCGTAGATGAACCAGCCGCCGAAGACCAGGGCGGAGACGGTGTAGACGAGGCCCATGCCGGCGATCGGCACGAGCAGCAGCGAGCAGGCGACCGTGGCCCACGCGTACAGGATGACCTGCAGGCCGACCTGCGACGCGTTACGGGTGACGCCGAGCATGGGCACGTCGACGTCGTCGTAGTCGTCCTTGTACTTCATCGACAGCGGCCAGTAGTGCGGCGGCGTCCAGAGGAAGACGAGCAGGAACAGGATGAAGGCGGGCCAGTCGAGCGATCCGGTGACGGCGGACCAGCCGATGAGGACCGGGAAGCAGCCCGCGATGCCGCCCCAGATGATGTTCTGCTCGGTACGGCGCTTGAGGATCATCGTGTAGATCACGACGTAGAAGAAGATCGCGGAGGCCGACAGGACCGCCGTGAGCCAGTTCGTGGTGAACCAGAGCCACACGGTCGACACGATCGCGAGCGTCCACGAGAAGATCAGGGCACCGCGCGGGCTGACCTCGCCGGTCACGAGCGGGCGGTTCTCCGTACGGTGCATGTGCGCGTCGATGTCGCGATCGAGGTACATGTTGAACGCGCCGGCGGAACCGGCGCTCATGGACCCGCCGATGACGGTCGCGAGGACCAGCCAGAGATCGGGCAGCCCACCCTGCGCGAGGAACATGACCGGAACGGTCGAGACGAGGAGGAGTTCGAGGACTCGGGGCTTCGTCAGAGTGACGTAGGCGCTCACCGTGCGACCGATGGACGACTTCCGTACGGTCTGATCAGACATCGTCGAGATCTCGATCGCCTCCTCCGCGCGCGTTACCGGACAACCTCTCCAGTGTATGACACGCCGTGACGCCTTCCGCGCCTTCCGGCCCCCGGCCGCCGGGACCGTCACCGCTATGCTGAGAGCACTCGCGCGCCCGGTGCTGCGCACAAACCCGCCCGTCTTCGGACGATGCGGGATGCGCCAGGGAAGTTGCGGATGCGCCAGGGAATACCGGCGCCCTCGAAACTGTCGGAAAGGGCATGAACGTGTCGGAATTGCAGTGGGACGAGATCGATCGACGCGCGGTGGACACCGCCCGGATCCTGGCGGCCGATGCGGTCGAAAAGGTCGGCAACGGTCATCCCGGCACGGCGATGAGTCTGGCCCCCGCCGCCTATCTGCTGTACCAGCGTGTGCTGCGGCATGACCCGACCGACACCGACTGGCTCGGCCGTGACCGCTTCATCCTGTCGGTCGGCCACTCGTCGCTGACGCAGTACGTGCAGCTCTACCTCGGCGGGTTCGGGCTCGAGCTCGACGACCTCAAGGCGCTCCGCACCTGGGGCTCGAAGACCCCCGGACACCCCGAGTACGGCCACACCAAGGGCGTCGAGATCACGACGGGCCCGCTGGGCCAGGGCCTCGCGTCGGCGGTCGGCTTCGCGTACGCCGCCCGCTACGAGCGCGGCCTCTTCGACCCCGAGGCCGCAGCGGGCACGAGCCCGTTCGACCACTTCGTCTACGTGATCGCGGGCGACGGCGACCTGCAGGAGGGCGTCACCAGCGAGGCCTCCTCGCTCGCCGGCCACCAGCAGCTCGGCAACCTCATCGCGATCTACGACTCCAACCAGATCTCCATCGAGGACGACACGAACGTCGCCTTCACCGAGGACGTCGCCGCTCGCTACGAGGCCTACGGCTGGCACGTGCAGACCGTGGACTGGAAGAGGACCGGCGAGTACGTGGAGGACGTCGCCGAGCTCCACGCCGCGATCGAGGCGGCCAAGGGCGAGACCGACAAGCCGTCGCTCATCATCCTCAAGACCATCATCGGCTGGCCGGCCCCCGGTAAGCAGAACACCGGGAAGATCCACGGATCGGCACTCGGAGCCGACGAGCTCGCCGCCACCAAGAAGGTCCTCGGGTTCGACCCGGAGCAGACCTTCGTGGTCGCCGATGACGTGCTGGAGCGCACCCGCGGCCTCGCGGAGCGCGCCGCCGAGGCCCGCGCCGCCTGGCAGGAGTCGTTCGACGCCTGGGCCGCCGCCAACCCCGAGCGCAAGGCCCTGCTGGACCGCGTCGAGGCGCACGAGCTCCCCGCCGACATCGCGGAGGCCCTCCCGGTCTTCGAGGCCGGCAAGGACGTCTCCACCCGCGCCGCGTCCGGCCAGGTCATCAACGCGCTGGCCGCGCAGCTCCCCGAGCTCTGGGGCGGCTCCGCCGACCTCGCCGAGTCGAACCTCACCACGATCAAGGACGCGCCGTCGTTCATCCCCGCCGAGTGGTCGACGCACGAGTGGTCGGGCGCCCCGTACGGCCGGGTGCTCCACTTCGGCATCCGCGAGCACGCGATGGGCGCGATCGTCAACGGCATCGTGCTGCACGGGCCCACGCGCGCCTTCGGGGGCACGTTCCTCATCTTCAGCGACTACATGCGTCCGGCCGTGCGCCTTGCCGCGCTGATGAACGTGCCGAGCGTCTTCGTCTGGACGCACGACTCGGTCGCCCTCGGCGAGGACGGCCCGACGCACCAGCCGATCGAGCAGCTCGCGACGCTGCGCGCGATCCCGAACCTGGCCGTCGTCCGTCCGGCGGACGCCAACGAGACGGCCGCCGTGTGGCTCGAGATCCTCCGGCGCCACGAGGGCCCGGCCGGCATCGCGCTGACCCGCCAGAACATCCCGGTGTTCCCGCGCGGCGAGGGCGAGGCTTCGGGCGATACCTTCGCCTCCGCCGCCCAGGCCGTCAAGGGCGCCTATGTGCTCGCCGAGGCGCCCGGCGGCACGCCGGACGTCATCATCGTCGCGACCGGCTCCGAGGTGCAGCTCGCGGTGAACGCCCGCGAGGTGCTGGCCGGCGAAGGCGTGAACGTCCGCGTCGTCTCCGCCCCCTCGCTGGAGTGGTTCGCGGAGCAGGACGAGGCCTACCGCGAAAGCGTGCTGCCGGCGTCCGTCACCGCCCGCGTCTCGGTCGAGGCCGGTTCCGTGCTCACGTGGCGCGGCATCGTCGGCGACCGCGGCCGGTCGGTCGGCATCGATCACTTCGGCGCCTCCGCCGATTACAAGACCCTCTTCGAGAAGTTCGGCATCACCACCGAGGCCGTCGTCGCGGCCGCCCGCGAGACCATCAAGGAGAACGCATGAGCACCCCCACCGCCCAGCTCGCCGCCGCCGGCGTCAGCATCTGGCTCGACGACCTCTCGCGCACCCGCATCTCCTCCGGCAACCTCGCCGAGCTGATCGCGTCGCGCAACGTCGTGGGCGTCACCACGAACCCGACCATCTTCGCGAACGCGATCACGGACAAGAACGACACGTCCTACGACGCGCAGGTAACCGAGCTCGCCGCGTCCGGAGCCTCCGCCGAGGACGCCGTGTTCGCCGCGACGACCCAGGACGTCCGTGCCGCGCTCGACGTCTTCCGCCCGGTGTGGGAGGAGTCCGGCCACGTCGACGGTCGCGTCTCGATCGAGGTCTCCCCCGACCTCGCCCACGACACCGACGGCACCGTGGCGCAGGCCAAGGAGCTGTGGAAGACCGTCGACCGCCCCAACCTCCTGGTCAAGATTCCGGCCACGAAGGCGGGGCTCCCCGCGATCACCGAGGCGATCGCGAACGGCATCAGCGTCAATGTCACGCTCATCTTCAGCCTGGAACGCTACGCCGAGGTCATCGACGCCTACCTGACGGGACTGGAGCGCGCGCACAGCGGCGACTTCGACCTGTCCAGCATCCATTCGGTCGCCTCGTTCTTCGTGTCCCGCGTCGACACCGAGACGGACAAGCGTCTGTCGGCGATCGGCTCCCCCGAGGCGGAGGCGCTCAAGAGCAAGGCCGGTCTCGCGAACGCGCGCCTCGCCTACGAGCTGTTCGAGCAGAAGTTCGCCGAGAAGCGCGCACAGGACCTCCTCGCGCTCGGCGCGAACCTCCAGCGTCCGCTGTGGGCCTCGACCGGCGTCAAGGACCCGAACCTCCCCGACACGCTGTACGTGACCGAACTGGTCGCAGACGGCGTCGTCAACACGATGCCGGAGAAGACCCTCGAGGCGACGTTCGACCACGCCGTCGTCACGGGAGACACCATCACCGGCGGCTACGAGGAGGCCCGCGAGGTCTTCGCCGGGCTCGCCGAGGTGGGCGTCGACTTCGACGCCGTGACCGAGGTGCTCGAGGAGGAGGGGGTCGCGAAGTTCATCGACTCCTGGCACGATCTGCTCGCACAGGTCACCGAGGCTCTGGAGGCACAGCGATGACCTTCGCCATCCACGCATCGGGCGCGGCGCGCGTCGCCATCGAGGAGACCGTGCCGGCCCTGGTCCACGACCTCGTCGCCTCCCGCATCACCGGTGGCGACGCCACGCTCTGGGGCCCGGCCGCCGAGGCCGAGGCGTCGGTCCGCCTCGGCTGGGTCGAGGCCGTCTCGGTCTCCCGCCCGCTCGTCGCCGAGATCGTCGCGCTGCGCGAGGAGCTCGCGTCGAAGGGCGTCACCCGCGTGGTCCTCGCCGGGATGGGCGGCTCCTCGCTCGCCCCCGAGGTCATCGCGCAGACCTCCGGCGTCCCGCTCACCATCCTCGACTCCACCGCCCCGGGTCAGGTGCTCGCCGCCCTCGACGAGGGTCTCGCGGAGACGGTCCTCGTCGTGTCGTCGAAGTCGGGCTCCACGGTCGAGACCGACTCGCAGCGCCGGACCTTCGAGGCCGCCTTCCGCGACCTCGGCATCGATCCCACCGAGCGGATCGTCGTGGTCACGGACCCCGGCTCCCCGCTCGACGCCTCGGCACGCGAGGCCGGCTACCGGGTCTTCAACGCCGACCCGAACGTGGGCGGCCGCTACTCGGCGCTGACCGCCTTCGGCCTCGTCCCCTCGGGACTCGCCGGCGTCGACATCGACGAGCTCCTGGACGAGGCCGAGGCCTCGCTGCTCGAGGTCGCCGTGGACTCCGCCGACAACCCCGCACTCCGTCTCGGAGCCGCGATCGCCGCCACGAGCCCCCGCCGCGACAAGCTGGGTCTGATCACCGACGGCACGCACATCAAGGGGCTGCCGGACTGGATCGAGCAGCTGATCGCCGAGTCCACGGGCAAGGAGGGCACGGGCATCCTCCCGGTCGTCCTGCTCCCGGTCTCGCCGGAGCTGGACCCGGTCCCCGCCGACCTCCAGATCGTGCGTCTCGTCGACGACGCCAACGAGTTCCACCTGCACGAACGGCACGAGGGCGAGATCCTCGTCAGCGGCACGCTCGGCGCGCAGTTCATCGTCTGGGAGTACGCCACGGCGATCGCCGGGCACCTCCTCGGGATCAACCCGTTCGACCAGCCCGACGTCGAGTCGGCCAAGGTCGCCGCCCGAGGTCTGCTCGACGCGCGCCCGGAGCCGACGGCTCCCGCGTTCGTCGAGAACGGTGTCGAGGTCCGGGTCTCCGACCCCGCCCTCGCCGCGTCGGGAACGGTCGAAGGCGTGCTGGACGCTCTCTGGGCGCAGCTCCCCGCCGACGGCTACGTGTCCATCCAGGCGTACGTCAACCGCCTCGAGGTGCCGCAGCTCCAGGGTCTGCGCGAACTCGTCGCCGCCGACTCGGGGCGCCCGACCACGTTCGGCTGGGGACCGCGCTTCCTGCACTCCACGGGCCAGTACCACAAGGGCGGCCCCGCCCAGGGCGTGTTCCTGCAGATCCTGGAGCGCACGGACGTGGACCTCGAGATCCCCGACCGCCCGTTCACGTTCGGGCAGCTCATCCAGGCGCAGGCAGCCGGCGACGCGGGTGTGCTCGCGGAGCACGGACGGCCCGTCGTCTCGCTGACGATCACCGAGTCCTCGGACGACGTGCTCGCCCTGTTCGAAGCCGCACAGAAGTAATCGCAGGAGAGCCCCCACCGATGTCTGTACCCATCTCGCGCGGGCACAACCCGCTGCGCGACCCCGACGATCGTCGTCTCAACAGGATCGCGGGGCCCAGCGCCCTCGTGATCTTCGGCGTGACGGGTGATCTGTCCCGCAAGAAGCTCATGCCGGCGGTCTACGATCTCGCGAACCGAGGGCTGCTGCCGCCCGGCTTCGCGCTCGTGGGCTTCGCCCGCCGCGACTGGGAGGACCAGGACTTCGCCCAGGTCGTCTACGACGCGGTGAAGCAGCATGCCCGCACGCCGTTCCGCGAGGAGACCTGGACGCAGCTGCTCCAGGGCATCCGGTTCGTCTCCGGCGAGTTCGACAACCCCGACTCCTTCCGCAAGCTGCGGGAGACCGTCGAGAAGCTCGATGTGGAACGCGGGACCATGGGCAACCACGCCTACTATCTCTCGATCCCGCCGAAGGACTTCCCGCTCGTCGCGAAGCAGCTCAAGGACTCGGGGCTCGTGGGCGAGGACGCGGACGACGACGAGCGCTGGCGGCGCGTCGTCATCGAGAAGCCGTTCGGGCACGACCTCGAGTCGGCGCGCGCTCTCAACGCGGCGCTCGAGGTGGCGTTCCCCGCCGACTCGATCTTCCGCATCGACCACTACCTCGGCAAGGAGACGGTGCAGAACATCCTCGCGCTGCGCTTCGCGAACGAGCTGTACGAGCCGATCTGGAACCGCAACTACGTCGACCACGTGCAGATCACGATGGCCGAGGACATCGGCGTCGGCGGTCGTGCCGGGTACTACGACGGGATCGGCGCCGCCCGCGACGTCATCCAGAACCACCTGCTCCAGCTCCTCGCGCTCACGGCGATGGAGGAGCCCATCAGCCTCTCCGCCGAGCACCTGCGAGCAGAGAAGGAGAAGGTCCTCGCCGCGGTGCACGTGCCGGAGGATCTCTCCCTCGCCACGGCGCGCGGACAGTACGCCGGCGGCTGGCAGGGCGGTGAGAAGGTCACCGGGTTCCTCGACGAGGAGGGGATGAACCCCGAGTCGACGACGGAGACCTACGCGGCCATCAAGCTGGAGATCGACACCCGGCGCTGGGCCGGCGTGCCGTTCTACCTGCGGACGGGCAAGCGCCTGGGCCGACGCGTGACCGAGATCGCGGTGGTGTTCAACCGCGCACCGCAGCACCTGTTCGGCCGCGGCAACGCCTCGGAGCTCGGTCAGAATGCGCTCGTGATCCGCGTGCAGCCCGACGAAGGCGTCACGATCCGCTTCGGCTCGAAGGTGCCGGGCAACGGGACGAACGTCCGCGACGTGACGATGGACTTCGGCTACGGCCACGCGTTCACGGAGGCGAGCCCGGAGGCGTACGAGCGTCTGATCCTCGACGTCCTCCTGGGCGACCCGCCGCTCTTCCCGCGGCACGAGGAGGTCGAGCTCTCCTGGAAGATCCTCGACCCGGTGGAGAAGTACTGGGCCGCCCAGGGCGGCCCGGTGGAGCAGTACGCGCCCGGCTCGTGGGGACCGGCCTCGGCCGACGACCTGCTGGCCCGCGACGGACGAGTCTGGAGACGCCCGTGATCATCGACCTTCCCGACACGACCGTCAGCCAGGTCGCGAAGCAGCTCGTCAAGGTGCGCGAGGAGGGCGGCGCCGTCGCCCTCGGCCGCGTCCTCACCCTCGTCATCTCGGCCCGCAAGGGGGTCGCTGAGGCCGCCATCGATGCCGCGAACGATGCGTCGCGCGAGCACCCGATGCGCGTGATCGTGCTGACCACCGGCGACGGCGAGTCCCGACTGGACGCGCAGATCCGTGTGGGCGGCGACGCCGGTGCGAGCGAGGTCGTCGTGCTGCACGCGCACGGCGACGCCGCGAGCAACGAGGAGAGCCTCCTCACCGGTCTGCTCCTCCCCGACGCGCCGGTGGTGGCGTGGTGGCCGGATGAGGCTCCCACCGCTCCGGCGACGTCGCCTCTCGGCCGGATCGCCCAGCGCCGGATCACCGACGCCGCGACGTCCCCCGACGTCCGCGACCGGCTCGCGCTCCTCGGGCGCACGCACGCCCCGGGCGACACCGACCTGGCCTGGACGCGCCTGACGCACTGGCGCGAGCAGCTGGCCGCGGTGCTGGACCAGCCGCCGTACGAGACCATCACCGCCGTCGAGGTCCGCGGGGCGAGCGCCTCGCCGTCCACGGCGCTGCTCGCCGCCTGGCTGCAGATGGCACTCGACGTCCCGGTCCGGTGGTCGTACGAGGACCCGGAGCACTGGCAGGAGGGCATCAAGTCGGTGCGCCTCACGCGCGAGTCCGGCGACATCCTGCTCGAGCGGCCGTCGCCGGGTGTGGCCGTGCTCACCCAGCCCGACCAGCCCGATCACGACCTCCACCTGCCGCGGCGCACGCTGCGCGAGTGCCTTGCCGAGGAGCTGCGCCGGCTCGACCCCGACGTCCTGTACGGTCGAGTGATCACGGAGGGCTGGGAGAAACTCGGTCCGCCCGAGACAGGAGAGTGACCTCGATGCCGGGATCGTCCGCAGAGAAGCGGGTCGTGGTCGAATCCACCCCGACCACCCTCGCCCTCCGGGTCGCCGATCGCTTCCTCACCCGCGTCCGCGCGCGCACGCGCAACGGCCGGCTGGCTCACATCGCCCTGACGGGCGGGTCGATGGGCGGCGCCGTGCTGCGCGCTGTCCGGCAGAATCCGCGAGCCGCCGAGATCGACTGGTCCCTCGTCCACTTCTGGTGGGGCGACGAGCGGTATGTACCGCGGGACGACGCGGACCGGAACGCTCTCCAGTCCCGGGAGGCGCTGCTCGACCACATCGACGTCCCGGCGGAGAACGTGCACGAGGTCGCCGGCTCCGACAGCGGACTCGACCTCGATCAAGCCGCCGCCGCGTATGCCGCCGAGCTCGCCCGTTTCGGCACCGAGGAGCACCCGTGGCCGTCGTTCGCGGTGTGCTTCCTCGGCGTCGGTCCCGACGGTCACATCGCCTCGCTCTTCCCGGACCGCGAGGAGGTCACCGTGACCGACGCCGCGGCGCTCCCGGTGCGGGACTCCCCCAAGCCTCCGCCCGAGCGGGTGACCCTCACCCGCCCTGTGCTGAACGCCTCCAAGCGCGTGTGGCTGGTCCTGACCGGAGCCGACAAGGCCTCCGCGTTGGGCCTCGCTCTCGCCGGCGCCAGTTACACGAGCGTTCCGGCAGCCGGGGCGAAGGGGCGCAAGCGGACGGTGTTCTTCGTCGACGAGGCGGCGGCATCCGAGGTCTCACCCGACCTCATCGACCAGGCCTACTGAGCGTCGGGGTCGCGCGTCTCGCGCGGGTCCGACTGCTCCGGCGCGCCCGATGACGGCGCCGCAGGCGGGGCCACGGGATCGCTCCCCCTGGTGATGCCGAGGTCCTGGCTCTCGCTGAGGACCTGCGGATGGAACCGGGCGAGCCCGACGACACCCCAGACGGCGATGCCGCCGGCGACTCCGAAGATGATGAAGACCCACCACGGCGCCGCCGCGGCCTCGCCGAGCACGAGCATGCCGATGAGCACGGCCACCATGGGGTCGACGACCGTCAGGCCCGCGATGACGAGGTCAGGGGGACCGGAGCTGTAGGCGGTCTGCACGAAGTACGCACCCACCGCGCCCGCCGAGAGCAGCGCGAGCAGGCAGACTGCGGTGATCCACTCGAACTGGCCCGCCTCGATCCGCTTGATGATGACCTTCGCGAGGGTGGCGACGAAACCGTAGAGGATGCCGGCGCCGATGATGTAGAACAGCGCCCGCATCCGGTGCCGGAGGATCAGCCAGCATGCCCCGAGCACGATGATCACGACGAGCAGGATCGCGAGGATGACGAACAGCTCGCGGTCCGTGACCTCCTTCTCCGTGGCGTAGATCGCGGCGAAGAACACGAAGAGGAAGATGCCGCCGACACAGGCGATGATCGCCGTGAGGGATTGCCGCGTGGGAGCGTGACCGGTGATGCGGGCGTTCAGCAGCGTCGTGATGACCAGCGCGATGGCGCCGAGCGGCTGCACCACGATGAGGGGCGCCTTGACGAGGGCGGCGAGCTGGCAGACGATCGCGAGGCCCAGCATGAGCGTCCCGACCACCCAGGACGGGCGGGTGAACAGGCGCTTGAGCTGATCGAAGCTGAGGCCGGCGGCACCGTCGGAGCCGCTGAGCCGCTCGACCTTCTCCACGCCCCGGTGCTGGTACTGCGCCCCGAGCGACATGAACACCGCGCCGGCGAGGGCCAGCGGGATGCCCAGGAGCAGGCCGGGGTTCTGGAACGCTCCGACCAGCTGGTCGCCGACGTCCTCGACCGTCCCCATCCACACCCCTGCGCTCACAGTACGACCCTACCCGGAGAGTGCCGCCGACTAGGGTTGTGACGTGGCTGTCCTTCCGATTCGCATCATGGGCGATCCCGTCCTGCACTCCCCCGCCTCCCCCGTCGAGGCCATCACCGACGAGATCCGCACCCTCGTCGCGGACATGTTCGAGACCATGGACGCCGCGCCCGGCGTCGGCCTCGCCGCTCCGCAGGTCGGGGTGCCGCTGCGGATCTACACGTACTCCTACGTCGACGACGACGACCAGCCGTGGCGCGGTGTGCTCATCAATCCGGAACTGTGGATGACGCCGACGGAACCGGGCGCTCCCGACCCCGAGCTCGAGTCCGAGGGCTGCCTGTCGTTCCCCGGCGAGCGGTTCCCGTTGCGCCGGTCCGACCGCGTGCGCGTGACGGCGACGGACCTGGACGGTGGCCCCGTCACGCTCGAGGTGGACGGCTGGCGCGCGCGCATCATGCAGCACGAGTTCGACCACCTCGACGGCGTGCTCTACATCGATCGCCTCTCGGACTCCGACTGGAAGACCACGCAGAAGATCGCCCGCAAGCGCGGCTGGGGGCGACCGGGTGCCAGCTGGCTCCCCGGCCTCGACGACCTCGAGGGCTGATCGCATTCAGCCCACGCACAGCATCCTTCAAGTTGCGTCATAGACTCCGGGCACTATAGCGTGTTCGCGGCGGGGATATTCAGCATGCCCCGCGTCACGCTCTGAAGGGGAAATCCATGATGAAGTCGCGCACCCGTCGCGCACTCGTGCTCACCGGTTCGGCCGTCGCCGTCTCGCTCGCCCTCACCGGTTGCAGCGCGATCAACAGCATCCTCGGCGGCGGTCGCGCCGACGCCGACCGCGACGAGGAGACCGGCCAGGTCACCGAGAGCGCGAACATCGACGTCTTCTCGGTGAAGCTCGGCGACTGCATGCTCGAGACCGGCTCCGGAATGCTCACCGACGCGAACGTCGTGCCGTGCTCCGAGCCCCACGACGAAGAGGTCTTCTACGAGATCAAGATGGACGACGGCGACTACTCGGAGGACGCCATCAGCGCCGCCTCCGAGGGCTGCATCGGCGACGCGTACACCTCCTTCGTCGGCGTCTCCTACCAGGAGTCCGCCCTGGACGTGACCACGCTCACCCCCAGCAAGGACTCGTGGGAGCAGGCCAACGACCGCGTGATCCAGTGCATCATCATCGACCCGGCCGGCCAGGTCGAGGGATCGCTCAAGGGCGCCGCACGCTGATCCGACGGCATCTCCACGAAGGGCTCCGCCATCAGGCGGGGCCCTTCGTCGTCCGGGTCGTGGGTCAGTCGTCGGAGGCGCGCAGCGCGAGCCACGCCGCGACGCGGTCATCCGGATCGCTCAGGGAGAGTCCGATCAGATCCTCGATCCGTCTGATGCGGGTCGTCAGCGTCTGCCGGTGGATGCGGAGTCGCGCCGCACTCTCGCTCCAGGCTCCGTTCGTCGCGAGGAACACTCGGAGGGTGTCCAGCAGCTCCGCCGACCTCTCGGCGGCGCGCAGCGGATCGAGCAGTCGGGCGAGGCGGCCGGTCTGATCGCTGTCCAGCGCCCCGAGCACGAATGACACCGTCGGGATGGCCTCGTAGCGGACCACGCGTTCGCCCCCGGTGCGCGCGGCTTCGCAGGCGTGCCGCGCCTCGTCGATGCTGCGCGCGAGAGCATCGGTGCCCGCCGGTCGGCCGAGACCGAGATAGAGGGTCGAGGCGAACGCCCTGGCGCGATGCGCGATCTGGTCGGCATGGTCCTCGCGCACGACGCCCTGGACGATTCCCCGCTGCGACGTGAAGACGTGCTCCGCGCCCAGCTCGTCGAGCCAGAGGCCGAGCAGATGCTCGACGTCGACACCGCTGGTACGGGAGGCGAGGGCGAACCCCACCAGCACGCGCTCGTGCACGCCCCAGCGGCGGAGCAGACGAGTGGCCTCCTCCCCTCCCTCGCGCACGGTCTCGAACATCATCGAGCGGCCGAGGCGCTCCAGCTGACTGCTGTCCCTCGTGCGCATGAGCAGATCGAGCAGCGCCGCGGCCTGCGAGCTCAGTTCCCGACCGCGGCCGGAGCTGTCGTTACGCGGAGCGGTCACGAGCTGCGCGCTGATGTCCTGACCGGGACCGACCGGGTGCACCTGGAGGGCGCGATGCCGCACCCGCACCGGCCTGCCGACGGCGACCGCGATCGCGTCGTCGATGTGCAGGCTTCCGGCGCCCGCCGTCGTGATGACCTCACCGTGCCGGTCCAGCAGCACCGCCCACCCGTCGATGCGGTGCGCGAGCTCGGCGATGACGCCGGTGATGCCGCTGCGTCGCGCCGCCAGTGTGAGCACCCGCATCGCCGATGTGATCGCTCGGGCCTCCGCCGCCTGATCGACCGCGAGGAGCGAGGTCAGCGTCGGGACCAGCAGCGACGGCGGCATCGGCACCCCGACGATCGCGGTGATCCCCGCGTCCCGCACGGCTTCGCGAAGACGGGGGCTGTCGTCGCTCGTGACCGCCACGGCCTCCCCCAGCGCGGCGCGCCGGTCGCCGGCGACGCCGAAGAGCGCGGTCTCTTCCGCCACGACGAGCGTCGCATGGAGCGGATCCACCGGTGGACCGAAGTCGACGAGGGGCACGACCGCGTTGACGGGCCGCGCACCGGGAACGGCGCCGGGCAGCAGCTCCGCGCGGAGATATCGGGCCACCGAGGCGACGTCACGAGCCACCCTCCGATCATACAGATTGTCGAAGAGCAGCCGTTCTCTTCACATATCTGTCGGATGCCGAGGAGTTCCGCTCTCTCCTAGCATCGTGCGCATCCCCACTTCCCGAAGGATGTCATGAAAGCTGTTGTCTTCCGCGACCCCCAGTCGCCCATCGAGTTCGTCGACGTCGACCTCGCCCCGCCCCGCGCCGGTGAGGTGCGCGTGCGCATCGCCGCTGCCGGCGTCTGCCACTCCGACCTGCACGTCAAGCGCGGCGAGTGGGATGCGGCCGCTCCCCTGGTCATGGGCCATGAGGGCTCCGGCGTCGTCACCGAGCTCGGCGAAGGCGTCACCACCCTCGCTGTCGGCGACCACGTCGTGCTGAGCTGGGTGCCGCCGTGCGGCGAGTGCCGGTACTGCCGCGCCGGCCACGAGGCGCGGTGCCAGAAGGTCGCGACCGTGGTCGCGCCGCTGGGCGTCCTCTTCGACGGCACCTCCCGGCTGAGCCTCGACGGCGAGCAGCTGCACCACTACCTCGGTGTCTCGTCGTTCGCGGAAGAGGTCGTCGTCCCCGCGTCCGGAGCCGTGAAGGTCCGCGACGACGCGCCCCTCGACGTCATCGCCGTCGTCGGCTGCGCCGTCGCGACCGGTGTCGGCGCCGTTCTCAACACCGCCGCCGTCGAGCCGGGGTCGACCGTCGCCGTCATCGGCTGCGGCGGCGTCGGCCTCAACGTCGTCCAGGGAGCCCGTCTCGCCGGCGCCGAGCGTATCGTCGCGATCGACGTGCGCCCGGAGAAGACGCAGATGGCGCTGCAGTTCGGCGCCACGGATCGCATCGACGCCTCTCAGGGCGACGCGGTGGCCAAGTTGCGCGAGCTCATCCCGGACGGCGTCGACTACGCCTTCGACGCGATCGGGCGCACCTCCACGACCGAGCAGGCCATCCAGATGCTCGGACTCGGCGGCGCCGCCGTGATCGTCGGCCTGCCGCCCACAGGGGCGCGTGCCTCGTTCGAGCCGCTCGTCCTCGCCGAGGCCGACCAGCGCATCCTCGGCTCGAACTACGGCTCGGTGCGACCGTCGATCGACGTCCCCGCACTCGTGGACCGCTACATGGACGGGCAGCTGAAGATCGACCCCCTGATCTCGGGCCGCCGACCGCTGTCCGAGGCCGCCGCCGCGCTGGACGACCTCGACGGCGGCTCGGCCCTCCGCACCCTCCTCATCCCCTGACCGCCACGCGCGGCTCCCATCCCTGAAACCCGAATCCAGGAGAACCATGTCAGACACCGTCGTCGCCCCGCCCGGCGCCCCGCAGGATGCCGGCCTCCGCACCGGCGTCATGAGCGGGCCCGAGCTCGCCGCCCAGGCCATCGCCAACATCGCCCCCAGCGCCGTCATCGCCTTCACGGCCGCCGCCATCTTCCTCGGCGCCGGGAACGGCACCATCTACGCCTTCGCCCTGGCCACGATCGTGATCCTGTGCGTCGGGTACTGCGTGGTGGTGTTCGCCCGCAAGCATGCCTCCGCCGGCTCGCTCTACACCTACGTCTCCAAGGGTCTCGGGCCGTTCGGCGCCTTCCTCGCCGGCGTGACGCTGCTGATCGGCTGCTTCGGCATCGCGGCGGCCTCGCTCAGCGGCTCGGTCAGCTACATGGGCCAGTTCCTGAGCATGCTGGGCCTGCCGGCGCAGGGCCTGGGGTGGGATGTCGGCCTGGCGATCCTGCTCGGTGGCCTGGCGACCCTCTTCACGATCCGCGGCATCCGGCTCTCCGCCCGGGTTTCGCTCGTCCTCGAACTCCTGTCGGTCGGCATCATCCTCGTGCTGCTGATCGCGGCGCTCGCGTGGGCGGGGCCCTCCGCCTGGGACCCCGCGCAGGTGCTCGCGACCGGCTCCTCGTTCCAGGGCATCGCGTCCGGCATGGTGCTCGGCATCCTGGGCTTCGTGGGCTTCTCCTCCGCGGACGCCCTGGGGCGCGAGGCCAAGGAGCCGTACAAGGCGATCCCCCGCGCGATCATGTGGAGCGCCCTCGGCGTCGGCGTGCTCTACGTCTTCGCCGCCTACACGCAGATCGCGGTGCTCGGCGACGACCTCGCCACCGCCGCGAGCCCGTTGGAGAGCATGTCCGCCCTCATCGGCATGCCGGGCTGGTTCGCGGCCGTGCTCACCTTCGGCGTGTCCGCGTCGTTCTTCGCCGTGGTCGTCGCCCCGCTCAACGTGATCGGTCGTATCGTCTACGTGATGGGCAAGGAAGGCGTCGTCGCCGAGCGCTTCGGCCGCACGCACGAGCAGCACCTCACGCCGCACCGCGTGCTCATCCTCGCCGGTGCTGCGGCGATCACGGTCGACATCGTGCTGCTGGTCGCGGGAGCCGCGACGGGCGACATCCTCGTCTGGGTCAACACCTGGGGCACTTACGGCTACATGGTCGCCTACGCCCTCGTCGCCATCGCGTGCGTGGTCTACACCCAGCGGGCGAAGATGCGGAACGGTCTCGTGAAGGTCTGCGCGACGGTCGCCGTCGTGACGATGGCGTACGTGTTCTTCGCGAACGTGTGGCCCGTCCCGGCCTTCCCGTACAACGTGATCCCGTACGTGTTCCTCGTGACGGTCGCCCTTGCGCTGACCCGGTACGCCTACCTCGCCCGTCGCCGGCCTGATGTGATCGCCCGGATCGGCAACACCGAGACGAGCGCCATGGAGGGCGTCGGCTGAACGACGCTCCCCGCCGAGAAGAGCCCCTCCGCGTGGAGGGGCTCTTCCTCTGCGTCCGGCGCGATCGTGCGGTCCGGATACGAGAGAAGCCCCCTCCGTGGAGGGGGCTTCTCTCGTTGGCTCCCCGGCTTGGACTCGAACCAAGAACCTGCCGGTTAACAGCCGGCTGCTCTGCCAATTGAGCTACCGAGGAATGTGCGCCGCTGTGCGGGCAACTCGTCAAGCTTAGCAAACTCCGGACGCGGTTCGTGACACCGGGGCACCTTCCGCGGCCGTCGGGCGTGTCGCGCTCAGCGGCGTGAATCCGACTCCGCATTGGGCACCCACAGCAGGTCCTTCCCGACGCCGCGCGCGACGACATGGCCCCCACGCAGCATGAGCGTCTCGGCGTTGAGTTCCCGGATGAAGTCCGCGTCGTTGGTGACCAGGAGCGCGGCCATCCCCTCCTCCTTGCGACGCCGGGTGATGGCGTCGAAGACCACCGGCCGCACCTCCAGATCGAGGTTCGCGAGGATCTCGTCGGCGATGAGCACGCGCGGCTCCAGCACGAACGAGCGGGCGATCGCGACGCGCTGCCGCATCCCCGCGCTCAGCTCGTACGGGAACTTCGCCGCGGTCCCGAGCGGCAGGTGGAGCTCATCGAGGAGCGTCGCCACGCGGATCGAGAGCGCGCGGGTGTTGACGCGCTTCTCCCGGATGAGGATCGGCTCGGCGATGACCTCGTTGACCGTCAGCTGCGGCGGCAGGTCCGCCCCGGCGCCCTGGGGCACGAAGCCCGTGCGGTAGGTGAGGATGCGGTGCTTGCGGCCTGGGCGGCGGATGTCGATGCCGCAGACCTGTGCCCGGCCGCCGACGACGCGCACCGAGGGATCGGTCGAGCCCGCGAGCGCGGCGACGAGGGTCGACTTGCCCGAGCCGGTCGGTCCCGCGACGCAGATCAGCCCCCCGGGAGCGAGCGAGAACGTCACGCCGTCGACCGCGCGATTGGGCGCGCCGTGACCGATCCGGTCGATGACCAGATCGGAGCACTCGATCGCGTTCGAGGATTCGGGCGTGCGGGGCATATGTCCATCCTGCCGTCTCGTCCGGGACCGTTCCGGTTACGACTCGGCGAAGAAGCGTTGGCGCTCCACGTCGATGTCCCGCAGCCGCACCCGCAGCGCGCGCCCGCCGTCGGAGTCCGCAGGGACGCGCTGGACCGCGCCCAGCAGCTCCTGCTTCTCGTGCTCGAGCTGCCGCAGCACCAGGCGTCGCGCGAGATCGGTCGCGGAGGCCACCGCTCCGGCCTCATCCCGTGCCGGGAACGGCGTCATCAACAGCTCCCCGGCGAGGGAGCGGTAGGGCTCGCGCACACTGTTCACCGCGTCCGTCACCCATCCGGGGCGGCTGCGGTCGGGCGCGGCCGCGACCGCCTCGCGCACCGCGTCGAGGCCGGGTGTGCGGAACGGCTCGGCGAGAGCCCGGGTCAGCAGCGCCGCATCGACCTGGTGTCCGTACTGCAGAGCCCCCATGAGCGCGTCGCGCTCCACGGCGACGTCGGGTGAGCGGGGCAGGCTGGCCAGTGTGACCGCAGCGACCACGGGAGCGCCTGTGGACGGGTCGACCCGCGGCGTGCTCTCTCGACGCGTCTGGGGCGCGGCGGACTGCGCCCCACGGGCGGCACGCTCCACCTCCCCGTGCACCTCGGTCGGATCCATACCGAGCCGGCGCGCCAGCACCCGCTCATACCCGGGGCGCAGCAGCCGGTCGCGGATCTCCGCGACGATGGGGGCCGCGGCACGGAGAGCACCGACCCTGCCCTCGACGGTGGCGAGATCGAAGCCGGCGAGCTTGCGGTCGATCGCGAACTCGAACATGGGCTGCTTCGCGTCCATGAGGCCGCGCACCGCCGCGTCGCCGCGCTGCAGCCGGAGGTCGCACGGATCGAGGCCGTCGGGCGCGACCGCGACGAAGGTCTGGGCGTTGAACTTGTCGTCTTCCGTGAACGCCCGCAGTGCGGCCTTCTGTCCCGCCTCGTCGCCGTCGAACGTGAACACGACCTCACCGGACGCGTTGTCATCGCCCATCACCCGCCGGAGCACCTTGATGTGCTCGGCGCCGAACGCCGTCCCACAGGTCGCGACCGCGGTCGTCAAGCCCGCGAGGTGACAGGCCATCACGTCGGTGTACCCCTCGACGACGACGACCCGACGGGGGTCGCCGCGCGCGATGTCGCGCTTGGCGAGGTCGAGCCCGTAGAGGACCTGGGCCTTCTTGTAGATCGGTGTCTCGGGGGTGTTGAGGTACTTGGGGCCCTGATCGTCGTCGAAGAGCTTGCGGGCGCCGAAGCCGATCGTCTGCCCCGACACATCCCGGATCGGCCAGACCAGGCGCCCCCGGAACCGGTCGTACACGCCGCGCTGTCCCGTCGAGACGAGGCCCGCGGTGCTCAGCTCCTCCCGCGTGAATCCCTGGGAGGTCAGCGCCTTGAGCATGCCGTCCCAGCCACGCGGGGCGAAGCCGACGCCGAAGTGCGCCGCCGCGCCCGCGTCGAAACCGCGCTCCCCGAGGAATCGGCGGGCGGCCTCGGCATCGGGCGACAGCAGCTGGGAGCGGAAGAACTCCGCGGCGGCCGTGTTCGCCGCGTAGAGCCGGCTGCGGCCGCTCGTCTCCGGCGCCGCGCCCCCGTCCTCATAGTGGAGCGTGTAGCCGATGCGGCCCGCGAGCCGCTCGACCGCCTCCGTGAAGCTGACGTGATCCATCGCTCGAAGGAAGGAGTAGACGTCGCCCGACTCCCCGCACCCGAAGCAGTGGTAGTAGCCGACCTGCTGGCGGACGTGGAAGCTGGGACTCTTCTCGTCGTGGAACGGGCACAGGCCCTTGAGGGAACCGACCCCCGCGGACTTGAGCGCGACCCGCTCCCCCACGATGTCGGCGATGTTGGTGCGGGCCTTGACCTCGTCGACGTCGGCCTGACGGATGCGGGGCATCAGCGCGCGCCTTCTGCGACGGGCCGCCTCTCGACGGGCGTGCGCGCGCCGGGGCGCGCATGACGCGGCGTCCAGATGCCGACCTCCGCCGGGTCGATCTCCCCGACCAGCCGGTTGTGCCAATCGATCGCGCTCTGATCGGTCAGGCTCGCGATCTGATCGACGACCACCCGCGCCCGCTCCGCATCGCTCTCCGCCGCGACGAAGTCGGCAGCGAACGCCGGCTCCAGCACGTCGGCGCCGGCAGACCACAGGGTGTCGGTGGACCACAGGGCGTCGGCCAGCCGCTTGAGGACCCGCCGCTGCTCCTTGTAGACACCCTTCCTGGCGTCGATCGTGACGATCGCCTGACCCATGATCCCCTTGAGCACCGCGATCTCGACCTCGACCACGCGCGGCACGATGACATGCGCGTTGTAGCGGACCAGCCGCGTGCCTCCGAACGCCTCGCGCGTGGCGGAGACCGCCGCCCGTGCGAACCGGCCGATGAGGTCGCTGGTGAGGTTCTTGAGCCGCGCGAGATCCTGTCGGGAGCGGTCGAAGGACGCCAGCCACATCGGCTGCGAGGCGAGCCGGTAGAGCGCATCGGCGAGCTCATCACGCGTGAAGTCGTAACCGACCCACTGCTGGATCCGGCTGAGCAGGGCCTCGTGGGCAGCGGGATCGGCGAGCTGCGCGACGTCGACGTAGCCGTTGACGATCGCGTCCTCGAAGTCGTGCACCGAATAGGCGATGTCGTCGGAGAGGTCCATGATCTCGGCCTCGATGCAGCGCAGCCGCCCCGGCGCTCCGTCGCGCATCCAGCGGAACACGGCCTCGTCCTCCGGGTACACGCCGAACTTGAGCCGGCCCCCCGGGTCGGGGACGGGACTGTCGACCGTCCACGGGTACTTGCAGGTCGCGTCGAGCGTCGCCCGCGTGAGGTTCAGACCGACGGAGGAGCCGCCCCCGTCGAGCACCTTCGCCTCCAGACGCGTGAGGATGCGCAGCGATTGGGCGTTGCCCTCGAAGCCGCCGATGGCCTCAGCCCATTCGTTCAGCGCCCGCTCGCCGTTGTGACCGAACGGCGGGTGACCGAGGTCGTGGCTCAGGCACGCGGTGTCGACCACGTCCGCCGAGACCCCGAGGGCGGCGGCGAGCTCCCGGCCGACCTGGGCGACCTCGAGCGAGTGCGTCAGGCGGTTGCGGGCGAAGTCGGCCGTGCTGGCGGGGCTGAGCACCTGGGTCTTCGCGGCGAGCCGTCGCAGCGCGGCCGAGTGCAGCACCCGGGCACGGTCGCGGGCGAAATCGTCCCGCTCGGAGCGATGGGTCTCCGCGAAGAAGCGCTCCGCGTCGCGCGCGTCATAGCCGTCGGCGCGTGCGCCGACCCGGGGGTCATCCGCCACTGTTCTCGATCTCCGCTCCACGCATCATCTCCGAGGCCGACGAGGCGAGCTCGCGCGACTCCAGCCACTTCTCCGGAAGAGCGGTCCTCTTCGGGTGCCCCGCGCGTCCGCGCTGCCCTTCGGCGTCCGCACCAGGGTACGGTGCCGCACGGTCCAGCCGTCCGAGGAGGTCGTCGATCTCCTGCAGGCTCGACGCAGTCGCCAGACCCGTCCGGATGTCGCCGCCGACCGGGTAGCCCTTGAAGTACCAGGAGACGTGCTTGCGGATGTCGCGGCAGCCGCGGTCCTCGTCCTCGAAGAACTCGACGAGCAGCTCCGCGTGCCGGCGGAAGGCGTCGGCGACGAAGCCGAGGGTCGCATCGACCGTCTTGCCCTCTCCGCCGAAGGCGAGGGCGAGCTGCCCGAACAGCCACGGCCGTCCGAGGCATCCGCGGCCGACGACCACGCCGTCGCAGTCGGTCTCCGCCATCATCCGCACGGCGTCCTCGGCCGACCAGATGTCGCCGTTGCCGAGCACGGGGATGCTGGTCACCGCCTGCTTGAGCTCGCCGATCGCACTCCAGTCGGCGTGTCCGGAGTAGAACTCGCTCGCGGTGCGCGCGTGCAGGGCGACGGCTGCGGCTCCCGCATCCTCTGCGGCGCGGCCGGCGTCGAGGAAGGTGAGGTGGTCGCGGTCGATGCCCTTGCGCATCTTCACCGTGAGCGGGATGTCGCCGGCGGCCTTCACCGCCTGATCGACGATGTCCGCGAAGAGCTTCGACTTCCACGGCAGGGCCGCCCCGCCGCCCTTCCTGGTCACCTTGGGGACCGGGCAGCCGAAGTTGAGGTCGATGTGGTCGGCGTGGTCTTCCGCGACGATGATGCGGACGGCCTCGGCGATGGTCTTCGGGTCGACGCCGTAGAGCTGGATCGAGCGCGGCGTCTCCGACTCGTGGTGCCGGATCAGCCGCATGGTGGTCTCGTTCCGCTCGACGAGGGCGCGCGACGTGATCATCTCGCTGACGTACAGGCCGGCCCCGTACTCCCGGCACAGGCGCCGGAACGCCGTGTTCGTGATCCCGGCCATCGGCGCGAGGACGACCGGCACGTCGAGGTCGATCGGGCCGATGCGGAGCGGGCGGGCGGGGGCGGTGGCGACAGTCATGGCGTGTCCATTCTCCCAGACCCGGAGCCGGTGGGGATGCGGCGACCTAAGCTGTGCATATGACCGATTCCGCGCTCCGTTCCATCCCCTTCACCGACGCCCAGGGGCAGGAGAAGACTCTGGACGATCTGGGTGCCGATGTGGTGCTCGTGGTGAACGTGGCCTCCAAGTGCGGCCTCACCCCGCAGTACGAGCAGCTGGAGGAGCTGCAGCGCCGATTCGGCGACCGCGGCTTCACGGTGGTGGGGTTCCCCTGCAACCAGTTCTTCGGTCAGGAGCCCGGTTCGGTCGACGAGATCCTCGAGTTCTGCTCCACGACCTACGGCGTCTCCTTCCCGGTGAACGACAAGGTCAAGGTCAACGGCAAGAACGCCGCGGAGCTCTACAAGGCACTCAAGGAGACGCCGGACGCGGGTGGCAAGGCCGGCCGCGTCGAGTGGAACTTCGAGAAGTTCCTCGTGCTGCCGGACGGCGACGTGCTGCGCTTCCGTCCCAAGCTGAAGCCCGATGCGCCGGAGATCGTCGAGGCGATCGAGGCCGCTCTCCCCCGCTGAGCGTCGTTCATCTCTGCGTCACGCGCGCACCGCGCCGTGACGCCCGACGTGGCCGCCCTCGTTCACCTTCCGGTCTCCCCGTCGACATGTGGCGTCCCTAGTCTCACCGCGGCGACACGCGCCGAAGACGAAGGAGACCACGCATGCCCGACCGACTGCCCCTCAGCCGGCGAACTGTCCTCACCGCGGGAGCGCTCGGTGCGCTCGGTACCGCCCTCCCCCTCGGCACCGGACCTGCCGCAGCGACGATCGCCCCGGCGTCGCCGGGTGGTGGGCAGGCGCGGAACCTGCGGTTCCGCGCCGACGGCACCTTCAAGGTCGTGCAGTTCAACGACACGCAGGACGACGAGCTCACCGACCGCCGCACCGTCGAGCTGATGGAGAAGGTGCTCGACCAGGAGAAGCCGGACTTCGTGGTCATCAACGGCGACGTGATCACCGGCGGGTGCGAGACGCGGCTGGCCGTGAAGCAGGCGATCAACAACGTCGTCATGCCGATGGAGTCCCGCCGCATCCCATGGGCGGTGACCTATGGCAACCACGACGAGGACTCGCTGCCGCAGTCCGGTGTCGATGAAGCGGGGATGCTGAAGGTCTACCGCTCGTACGAGTACAACGTGAACGCCGAGAACACCCGCGGCGTGACGGGCACGAGCAACACGATCGTCACGATCGGCTCCGCTGCGAAGAAGAACCGGGAGGCGTTCGCGCTCTGGCTGATGGACTCGGGCCGGTACGCGCCGGATACCATCGACGGCCAGGACTTCGCCGGCTACCCCGCGTGGGATTGGCTGCGCATGGACCAGGTGGCGTGGTACCGCGAGCAGTCACAGCGTCTGGAGCAGCGCCGCGGCCGCAAGGTCCCCGGGCTCATGTTCCTGCACATCGCGCTGTGGGAGCACCGCTTCATGTGGTGGGGTGGCGCCGACACCCGCACGGCGGCCGACGCCGCGCGCGGCAAGGCCCGTCACGGCATCGTCGGGGAGCGCAACGAGGACGAATGCCCCGGTCCGTTCAACTCGGGGATGTTCAACGCGATCCTCGAGCGCGGCGACGTGAAGGGCGTGTTCGTCGGACACGATCACATCAACGACTACGTCGGCGACTACTACGGCGTGATGCTCGGATACGCCCCGGGAACCGGCTTCGGCGCGTACGGCCTCTCCGGCGCCGAGCGCAACCGCATGCGTGGGGGCCGGGTCTTCGAGCTGAAGGAGACCGGCGAGGACGTCGCGATCACCACAAGGGTCGTCTACGCCAGGGACCTGGGCATCGACCTGACCGCGAACGATCAGCCGATGAAGCCGCTGCCCCTCGGCCCCCGCCAGCAGCGCATCTGAGGCCAGGCAGCGAAACGGCGGGGACCCCCGACCCGGGGTCCCCGCCGTCGCCTGCCGGAGCGGGTCAGGCCTCGACGGCAGCGCTCCGCTGCGCCCAGAGGTCGCGGATGACGTTCTCGAACGCCGCAGGCGGCTGCGCGCCGCTGATGCCGTACTGACCGTCGACCACGAAGAACGGCACGCCCTGGATCCCGTACGCGCGAGCCTGCGCCTGGTCCTGGCGGACATCGGCGAGGTACTGCTCGCTCTCGAGCGCGGCGCGGGCGCGATCGGCATCGAGGCCGACCTCGGCCGCGAGGGCCACGAGGTCGTCGATGCGCCCCACATGCTTGCCCTCGGTGAAGTACGCGGACATGAGCCGCTCCTCCATCTCGTGCTGGCGCCCCTCGGCCTTCGCGAAGTGCAGCAGCTCGTGCGCCTTCACGGTGTTCGTGTGCTGCAGCAGGTCGAACCGGTACTGCAGGCCCGCGTTCGCGGCGACGTTCGTGACGTTGGCCAACATCTGCTCGACCTGCGTGCGCGGCATGCCCTTGTGACCGGAGAGGAAGTCGATCTCGTCGCCGTCGAAGTCGACGGGGGTGTCGGGCGAGAGCTCGAACGAGTGGAAGGTGACGGTGACCTGCGGAGCATCGTCATCGGCCGCGACGGCTTCGAGACCCTTCTCGAGGTTGCGCTTGCCGATGTAGCACCAGGGGCAGGCGATGTCGGACCAGATGTCGATGGAGATGGGTTCAGTCACACGATCATCAACCGCCCGCGCGTCCGACGTATTCCGTCAGTAGAATCCTCGGATGCTCTCCGCCGATGATCCGCTTCCCTTCCGGCCCGAGCGCGTGCTCGTCGCCGGTGTCACCGGCTCGGGGAAGACGACACTCTCCCGGCGACTCGCCGCGCTCTGGGAGCTGCGGCACGTGGAGATCGACGGCCTGTTCCACGGTCCGGAGTGGACCCCGCGGGCGGAGTTCCTCGACGACGTGCGCGCCTTCGCGGCGGACGAGCGCTGGGTGACCGAGTGGCAGTACACGAGCAAGGGCACCGACGAGATCCTGACTCCGAGGGCGCAGCTCGCGGTCTGGCTCGACTACCCGTACCGCGTGGTGCGGTCGCGTCTGCTCCGACGCACCCTCAGCCGCAGCATCCTCCGCACCCGGATGTGGAACGGGAACGTCGAAAAGCCGATCTGGCGGATGGTGGGGAGCACGCCGGAGGAGAGCATCCTGGCGTGGCAGACCGCGACGCTCCACAAATGGACCGAGCGCTTCCCCCAGGTGCAGGAGCGCTTCCCGCATCTCACGATCGTGCGGCTGACGCATCCGCGCGAGACGGAGCGCTGGCTGCGGGCTCAGGCCGACGTCGGGGTGTCCACCGCGCCGCCGAAGCGACGGTCGCGGGAGAGGTAGACCCCGATCGCACGCCAGAGCTCCTCGCGGGAGAAGTCCGGCCACAGCGTGTCGAGGAACACCATCTCGGCGTAGGCCGACTGCCACAGCAGGAAGTTCGAGGTGCGCTGCTCCCCCGAGCTGCGCAGGAACAGGTCCACGTCCGGCATGTCCGGCACGTACAGGTGCCGGCGGATCATCTTCTCGCTGATCGCGTTCGGCTTCACCCGCCCGGCCGCGACATCGGCCGCGATCGCCCGCATCGCGTCGACAAGCTCGATCCGTCCGCCGTAGTTGACGCACATGGTGAGGGTGAGCACGTCGTTGTCGCGGGTGAGCTGCTCGGCATACTGCAGCTCCTTGATGACGCTGCCCCACAGGCGCGGCTTGCGCCCGGCCCACCGGACCCGCACGCCCCACTCGTTGAGCTGATCGCGACGGCGGTGCAGCACATCGCGGTTGTAGCCCATGAGGAAGCGGACCTCCTCCGGCGAACGAGCCCAGTTCTCGGTGGAGAACGCATAGACGGAGAGGTGCTTCACGCCGGCCTGGATCGCGCCGGCGACGACGTCCAGCAGCACCTCCTCCCCTGCCTTGTGCCCCTCGATGCGGTTGAGCCCCCGGCGGTTCGCCCAGCGGCCGTTGCCGTCCATGACGATGGCGACGTGCTCCGGGACGGCGGGGAACGCGGGCGGGTGCACGCCCGTCCAGTCGATCGGCCGGTAGGGCACCGCGTCCTTGTGCGTGTAGGGCTTCGGGCTCACCGTGCTCCTTCTCCGGGGGTGGACGAGACGTGCGCGAGCGAGCGGATGCCGCGCTCCAGGTGCCACTGGGCATACGCCGCGACGAGGCCGGATGCAGCCGCCGTGTCGGCGTGCGGGGCGGCGTCGATGAGGTCCCAATCCCCGCGGATCAGCGCGCGCAGCAGCGTCAGGGTCTTCTCGGCGATCCGGGGGCTCCCGGCGGGCGCGTCGGCACGGCAGACCAGGCCGCCGAGCTGCGCGACGAAGACGGAGTGCGGCCCCGGGGCTCCACAGCGCGCGCAGTCCTCGAGGGACGGCGCCCACCCGGAGAGGGACATGACCCGCAGCAGGTACGAGTCGAGGATGCTGCGCGGGGCGTGCTCGCCGCGGGACAGTGCCCGCAGCCCGCCGACGAGCAGGAGGTACTGCTCCGGGGTGGCCTCGGCGTCGCTGAGCCGATCCGCCGTCTCGACCATGGCGTTCGCGGCGGTGAACCGGTCGTAATGGGCGGCGATGTCCGTGCCATAAGCCCCGAGCGACTCGGCCTGCTGCACGATGTCGAGCGAGCGGCCTTCGTAGAGCTGCACGTCCGCGACCATGAACGGCTCGAGGCGGGAGCCGAACTTCGACGAGGTGCGACGCACACCCTTCGCGACCGCGCGCACCTTTCCGTGCCGCCGGGACAGCATCGTGACGATGCGATCCGCCTCCCCCAGTTTGTGGGTGCGCAGGATCACCGCTTCGTCTCGGTAGGTGGGCACCCTTCGATTATCCTCCGTGCGCGACAATGGACGCGTGACCGAACCGCTCTTCACCATTCCGCTGTGGGCGGACCTCCTCGGCGTCGGCCTCGGCGGAGTGCAGGGCGCGATGTTCGCCGCCGGGTTCCAAGGGCAGCGTCGGCTCGACTGGCTGGGCGTCGCGATCATCGGGATCATGATCGGCATGGGTGGCGGTCTCATCCGCGACATCCTGCTCGGACAGACTCCCGCGACGCTGCAGAACCAGTGGTATCTGGTCACGGCCGCGGGTGCCGCGCTGCTCGGCATGCTGCTGGCCGGACTCTTCACGCGACTCAACACCGCGATCGTCGTGCTCGACGCCGTGGTGATCGGCATGTTCGGCGCCTTCGGAACGAGCAAGGCCCTCGCCTTCGGCATCCCCGAAGTACCCGCGGTCTTCATCGGCGTGTGCGCCGCGGTCGGCGGGAGCGTCCTCCGCGACATGCTCATGGGGCTGCCGACCGCCATCATGCACGTCGGCTCCCTGTACGCGGTGGCCGCCGCGGCCGGCTGCACGTTCATCGTCGTCGCGAACGCGGTCGGCATGCCGATCCCGCTCGCGGCGGTCATCGGCATCGTCGTGACGGCTGTGATCCGCATCCTCGCCGTGACGTTCGACGTCTCGCTTCCGGAGCAGCGCCGTCTGTACCGCCGCAAGGTCGCCGCGGAGACCGGCGCCATCGCGATCGTGAAGCTCCAGGACTGACTTCGAGTCGCGCGATTGGCTCCATCCCGCAGCCGGATACGACCAATCGCGCGATTCGAAGGAGGGTCAGGTGCCGGCGAGCCCGTCGATCACGCGCGCGAGACCGAAGTCCCAGGCTGCTCGAGCGTCGTAGGGGGCACCCATCGACTCCCCGGCAGCCTGACCCACTGACCGGGCGAGCGGCATCCCGTCACCGAGATAGGCCGCCAGACGCGGTGCGGCCTCTGCCCACGAGGCCGCGAACGAATCCGCGCTCTCCTCCTCCCGCATGCGTGCTGCCGCGGAGAGAGTGAAGTCGAGCACGAAGCTCAGCGCCGCATCACGATCCACGGCGGTGAAACCGAGGCCGTCGAAGGCGTGGAGTTCCCGGTCGTACTTGGCGATGGTTCCAGGGCCGAGCGCGACCCGCGGGTCGTGGATGTCGATGAGCCAGGGGTGAGCCCGGAGGAGGCGCAGGTTGTCCTCGGCGACCGCCCGGACCTCCGCGCGCCACCCGGACGCCTGCGCAGGCTCGGTGGGCATCCTGGCGTGCATCGCATCCGCCATCAGGACGAGCAGGTCGGCGCGGCTGTTGACGTGCGTGTAGATCGACATCGGAGTCAGCTCGAGACACTGCGCGAGAGACCGGATCGTCACCGCGCCGAGGCCCTCGGCGTCAGCCAGCGCCACGGCACGATCCACGACGTCATCCGTCGAGTGGCGCGCCTTCGGACCGCGCTGCCGAGCCACGGGAGCCGCGGGGCTGTGCCGCCAGAGCAGATCGACGAGATTCCTGGTCATCGGGAATAGCCTAGACCGCTCCGGACTTAACCCTGTACGCTGTACAGACTTTCGGAATGGAGCATCGTGAACATCACTCAGACCGCCCTCTCGCTCAACGTCCCCGACGTGGCGGCCTCCGCCGCCTTCGCCATGACGCATTTCGGCTTCGAGGAGGCGATGTCCGCGGAGGGCTTCGTCTCGTTGCAGCACCCGGGACCCGTCCCGAACGTCATCTTCCTCGAGACCGGGCTCACGACGTTCCGTCCGGAGGAGATCGCCGGATCCGCCGGTCAAGGCACCCTGATCGTCTTCGTCGTCGACGAGATCGACCGGGAGTTCGCCCGCATCGCCGCCGCGGGTGCGCGGGTGGTCACCGCTCCCGAGACCGAGCCATGGGGCGAACGATACTGCCAGTTCGCCGATCCCAACGGCCTCATCTGGCAGCTGGTGCAGTGGGTGGACTGACCCCCTACTTCGAATCGCGCGATTGGTCCCATCCGGCGGCCGGATACGACCAATCGCGCGATTCGAAGGAAGATCAGACGGCGGCCAGCTCCTGCTGACGGCTGCGGATCGAGCGGTTCACGCCGGACACGATCGCCTTGAGCGACGCGGTCGAGATGTCGCCGTCGATGCCGACTCCCCACAGGCGCTGGTCGCCGACCTGCAGCTCGACGTAGGCCGCGGCCTGCGCGTCGCCGCCGGCGCTGAGAGCGTGCTCGACGTAGTCGTAGACCGTGATGTCGAAGCCCTGGCCCCGGAGCACCTCGACGAACGCCGCGACCGGACCGTTGCCGTTGCCAGACACCGAGACCTCCTGGTCGTCGTCCCGCAGCACGACGTCGAGCACCACGTCACCGGACATGTCGCTCCTGGTCTGCGTGGCGAGCAGCTCGAACCGCCCCCACTTGGCCTCGGTGTCGGCGGCGGGCAGGTATTCGTCCATGAAGATCGACCAGATCTGCTCGCTGGTGACCTCTCCGCCCTCGGCATCCGTCTTGGCCTGCACGACCCCGGAGAACTCGATCTGGAGCTTGCGCGGCAGGTCGATCGCGTGATCGGACTTGAGCAGGTACGCGACCCCGCCCTTGCCCGACTGGGAGTTCACGCGGATGACGGCCTCGTACGAGCGGCCGAGGTCCTTCGGATCGACGGGCAGGTACGGCACGGCCCACTCGATCTCGTCGACCGTCACGCCCTGCGCCTCGGCCTTGGCGGCCATCGCCTCGAAGCCCTTCTTGATGGCGTCCTGGTGCGAACCGCTGAACGCGGTGAAGACGAGGTCGCCGGCCCACGGGCTGCGCTCCGGCACCGGCAGCTGGTTGCAGTACTCGACCGTCCGCTTGACCTGATCGATATCGCTGAAGTCGATCTGCGGGTCGATGCCCTGCGTGAACATGTTGATGCCCAGCGCGACGAGGTCGACGTTGCCGGTGCGCTCGCCGTTGCCGAACAGGCAGCCCTCGATACGGTCGGCGCCGGCCATGTAGCCCAGCTCCGCCGCGGCGATCGCGGTGCCGCGGTCGTTGTGCGGGTGCAGCGACAGGATGACGTTCTCGCGGTGGGCGAGGTGACGGCTCATCCACTCGATCGAGTCGGCGTAGATGTTCGGCGTCGCCATCTCCACCGTCGCGGGGAGGTTGATGATCACCTTGCGGTCCGGCGTGGGCTCGAAGATCTCGATGACCTGGTTGCAGACGTCGACCGCGAACTCCAGCTCGGTGCCGGTGTAGCTCTCCGGGGAGTACTCGTAGTACACCTGCGTGTCGGGGATGGTCTTCTCGAACCGGCGGCACAGCCGAGCGCCCTCGAGCGCGATGTCGATGATGCCCTGCTTGTCTGTGCGGAAGACCACCTCGCGCTGCAACACGCTCGTGGAGTTGTAGAGGTGCACGATGGCCTGCTTGGCTCCCGCGATCGCCTCGTAGGTGCGAGCGATCAGGTGCTCGCGCGCCTGCGTCAGGACCTGGATCGTGACGTCGTCCGGGATGACGTTCTCCTCGATGAGCTGGCGCACGAAGTCGAAGTCGGTCTGGCTCGCCGACGGGAAGCCGACCTCGATCTCCTTGTAGCCCATGCTCACGAGCAGCTCGAACATGACGCGCTTGCGCTCGGGCGACATCGGATCGATGAGGGCCTGGTTGCCGTCGCGGAGGTCGACCGCGCACCAGCGGGGGGCCTCGGTGATGCGGGCGTCGGGCCACGTGCGATCAGGCAAGTGGACGGTGATCTGCTCGTGGAACGGCCGGTACTTGTGGATCGGCATCGCGGACGGGCGCTGAGTGTTCTGCATGATGGGGCTTCTTCTCTTCGTCAAGATGAACGGGCCAACACAAGCGCCGCGACGAGGAAGGCCCTAGCTTTAGGACTCGTCGCGGCAGCTAAGAAGAAGCAGACCGCCGAAAGGCATGTGGTCATGCTAGCAGGGAAGCCGCGGGCGTTTCGACGTCTGAGACGATGCGTGCCCGCGCGACACTGGTCGGTATGAGCATCCTCCGCGACCGCCCTGTCACCGCCGTCGGCGTCGCGACGGCAGTGCTGTTGCTGCTGACCGGCTGTGCCACCGCGCCGGGAGCGTCCGCTCCGCCGACCAGCACGACCGTCCCCTCGGACATGCTCCTGGAGGAGGCGGATCCCGCACCACCGAAGGGGCACGTCATCGCCACGGGAACGGTCCTCGACGAATCCGGGGAGGTCCGGCTGTGTCTCGGTGCGATCCGCGAGTCGTATCCGCCGCAGTGCGACGGAGTCGCGCTCGACGAGTGGAGCTGGGACGGTGTGGACGGCAGCGAGGCGTCCGGGGAGACGCGCTGGGGGGCGTACGCGGTCACCGGCACCTGGGACGGCGAGCGGTTCACGGTGACCGCACCGCCCGCCCTCCTCGCGCTCCACGATCCGATGGCTCCGGAGGATCCGACCGACGGCGCGGACGGCGCGAGCACGGCGGATGAGCTCGACCGCGTGCAGAACGACATCGCCGGACGCCTCGGCGCGGACGCGCTCGCCGTGTCGACGGACCGCGGCTACGTGTGGCTCCAGGTCGTCTGGGATGACGGGACGCTGCAGGACGCGGTCGACGCCGAGTACGGCGAGGACGTGGTCATCGTCACGTCCGCGCTCCGCGAGATCGACTAGGCGTCGGTGACCAGCGCGAGCTTGCCGCCCGGGTGCCCTGTGGCGAGGAGCCGGTGCGCGGCCGGCGCCTCGGTGAGCGGGAACGTGCGCGCGAGCGGAACCACCAGGTCGCCGTTCTGCGCCAGGGCGACGACTTCGCTGCGCACCTCGTCGCGGAATCGTGCACTGTCCGGCATCGACCCCGCGATCGCGAGGAACCCGTCGGCCGATGCCCGCGCGAAGTTCGCGATCGTGACGATGCGGCGGCGATCGGACACCAGGGCGAGGGACACGTCGATCGCCTCGTCGGTGCCCACCGCATCCAGAGCCGCGGCGATCGGTCCGTCGGCCAGCGCTCGTACCCGATCAGCGAGGCCCCGTCCGTAGGCCACCGGGACCCCGCCGAAACGCCGCACCTCGTCGAAGCGTTCGGGGCTGGCGGTGCCGATGACCCGGACGTTCCGGAGCCGCGCCTGCTGCAGCACGCTGACACCGACCGCGCCCGACGCCCCGTGCAGCAAAACCGTCTCCCCCGGCGACGCCCCGGTGACGGCGAGCATCTCCGCGGCCGTCGTGCCGACGAGCAGAAGGTTGGCCGCTTCCGGGTGGGTGAGCGTGGACGGCTTCGCGAACACCTTCGCCGCGGGCACCGTGACCTCGGTCGCGTAACCGCCCCGCACGCGGAACGCCACGACCTCATCGCCGACCTCGGCCTCACCGGAACCGATGCGGGTCGCAGGGCCGATCGCCGCGAGCTCACCCGAGACCTCGTATCCGACGGGCACGGGGAACTCGAGCCCCGGTCGGGGGGCCGCGACATGCTTCGCGTCGGCCGGATTCACACCGGCGGCCCGGACGCGGATCGTGACCTCGCCCTTTCCCGGCGCTGCGGGCTCGTACTCCTCGAACTCCCACGACTCGGGAGACCCCGCCGCCGTCGCCACCCAGTGCGTCGCCATGATTCCACCCTTCATCCTCGCTTCCATCATGCGCCCGCGGGAGCATGACGGCGCGTTGCGTTCGGCACAGAACCTGCTCCGCCGCAGGGCTCAGTGGTCACCTCCCCGGAGTGGTCGACGTAAGAACCTTCAACGAGGGCCTCGACAGCAACGTCCTTGAACGACATCTCCGCGCGGTGGTCGGCCCCGGAGAGTATGACGTACACGGTGACGGGCCCTTCCAGACTCGACACGGGATACGCGTGGCTGCTGGTCACGGAGAAGTCGGGAAAGGTGTCGGGGAGAATCGGTTCAGCGGGCAGGACTTCCACCGCTCCTCCCTCATCGGCAGTCGCCGAGAAGAGCACGATCTCCTGTTCAACTCCCCATTCTTCACGGAGCGCTGTGGAGATGTAGTCGATCTCCCAGGGCTCGTCGAGGCAATGCACCCACGCGAACTGGTCATCGACGACCGTCAGTGCCACCGGCTCCAGGAAGACGGGGCGTGTGGGCACGCACCCCGCCGACGCCGCCACACCCAGCACTGTCAGTCCGGTGGCCGCAGCGCGGAGAAAGCCCCGCTTCACTCGAACGGTCCTCCGTCGGCATCGGCTACATGCAGCACGCGACAGCAACGCGGCCACGACTCATCGACCTATCCCTCGATCCGACCTTCTCGCCCGCATCGCCGCTACGCACGCTCAGAGGAAGCAGCGGATGTTGGTCGCGGAACCGGAGACGTTGCTCCACGCGTTGGCGGAGACCGTCGCCAGGACCGAGCTGCCGTTCCGGACCTGCATGTAACCGGAGGTGCGGGCGTTCGCCGCCGACTTCGTCGCGAAGGACGACGGGATCGCGATGGTCGTGCAGCTCCCCCAGCTCAGCATGGCGCCGACGCGATTGAGCTCCCGGTATGCGCAGATGCGGCCGGTCGCACAGTTCCCGACTGCACGCGCCATAGTGCGGACGGTCCCGGTGTTCGAGGTGTACTCCATGTCGAGCTTCGGCCAGACGGCGCTGCCGGCGTCGATCACCACACCACCGGGCACCTCGTCGAGGATACGCACCATCAACGGGTCGAGCGTCGGCTCCTCAGCGGTGGCCGCGGCGACGGGACCGCCTGCTCCGGTCAGCACCAGCGCCAGTCCGACCACGACGGCGATGCGCAGCCGTGTCATCGCAGCATCTCCTCGTCGATGTCCCACATCCGGTAGTCGACGATCGCCCCCGCGGGGAACACCCCGTCGTCCTTGAGCACCGTCCGTTCGAGACCCACGATGCGGCCGGTGTCGAGCGATACGAGCACGTCGTCACGGACGACGCCGTCCGCGGAGATGACACGGATCCCGGCGACCGGGCGGCCGAGACGATCGGTCGTCGTCCCCAGAGCCTCCGCGCCCCCGGACTCCTCGATCAGAGTCAGCAACTCGGCGTGCTGCGCGTTCGTCAGCGTCCACTGCCCGAAGACGGAGGTGATCGCCGTGACCGCCTCGAACGCGGTCGGCTGCTCGGGCATGTCGAAGGCGACCAGCAGCGCCCGCACGTCCGCGGCGGAATCGCCCGGGACGTCGACGACAGGAGTGACGAACTCGCCCGGAGCGAGGACGACGCGGGATGCCACCTCGCCCGTGCTCTTCACCTCGGCCTGTCCGTTCGCCACCGCATCCGTCGGCGCATACGGCTCACCGTTGATGGCGACGGCCTCTCCCGAGAGGTCTTCCTCCCAGGTGAAGGTCGCGAACTGCGGAACGACCTCGGCCCGTTCGGTGTCGACCTCGACGTTGTACGACCAGAACGCCGTGCGCGTCGAGCGCTCGGGTTCCGCCGGTGGACTGAAGATCTCGAGGTCCGCCTCCGCCGCGGCCACCGTATCGCTCAGCGAGCCGGCCGCCTCGAACACGAGCGGAGACGGCGCTCCCGCGACGGCGGCTCCTTGCGGGAGGAGGACGCCGAAAGCCACCGCGGCGGACGCCGCGACGGCCGTGAGGCCCGCTGCCCAGCCGATCGTCCTCGCACGCCGTCGTCGCGGCGCACGAGCAGATCGGATGATGCGATCACGCGCGGCGATGGCGCGCGCGTCCGGAGGGGCGTCCCGCGGGGTGCGCGCGGGATCGGCCTCGACGAGCACGCGCTCGAGCAGAGCATTGTCACTCATCACGCATTCCCCGTCCCCTCCAGTCCCAGCGTCTCTCGCAGCCGATCCTCGGCACGAGCCAACGTCTTCCGTACCCGGGACTCAGAAGTGCGCAGCAGCTCCGCGATCTCCCCCACCGCGAGTCCATCCCAGTACGTGAGCATGATGATACGCCGTTGCAGCGGAGTGAGGACACCCAAAGCCCTGAGCACTTCGCGGCGTCCGAATCCGCCGAGGGTCTCGGGGTCGCCGGAGAGCCCTGAGTGCACGGCGTCGATCGCCCCGTGGGCGGTGGATGAGCGCCGGGACCGCGCGCGCAACCGACGGTCGGTCTCCCGGAGCAGCCAGACCCTCCCCGGGGGCCGCGTCGGTCGGAGTCGCGACCACGCCGCGAGGAAGACCTCCGACACGATCTCGCTCACCTCGTCGTCGTCGGGGACGACGCCCTCGATATGGTGGCGCACCGTCGCCCAGTGCTCGTCGAACACTCGTGTGAAGATCTGGTCCCGCAGCGAGCTCGGGTCTTCGCCGCGGCCGATCATGTCGGTGGGGTCGGCGGTCTGCCCGCCGCCTCCGACGTCCTGCGGGCCTGCATGTCAGAACCCGAGCCGGCCGAGCTGCTTGGGATCGCGCTGCCACTCCTTCGCGACCTTGACGTGGAGCCCGAGGAACACGCGGGTCCCGAGCAGCTCCTCGATCCCCGCGCGGGAGCGGGCACCCACGTCGCGGAGGCGCTTGCCCTTGTGGCCGATGATGATGGCCTTCTGGCTGTCCCGCTCGACCACGATGGAGGCGTGCACGTCGGTGAGGTCGCTGTCCTCGCGCGGGGCGATGTCGTCGACCACGACGGCGATCGAATGCGGGAGCTCATCGCGCACGCCGTCGAGGGCGGCCTCGCGGATGATCTCGGCGATGCGATCCTCCGTCGACTCGTCCGTGGTGACCCCCTCGGGGTAGAGCGCGGGCCCCTCGGGCATGAGCTGCAGGATCTCGTCCGCCAGCACCTCGAGCTGATCGCGCGTCAGCGCCGACAGCGGGATCACGGCGGCCCAGTCCTCGCGGAGGGAGTCCACCTCCATCAGCCGCTCGGTGATCTCATCGCGCCCGGCCGCGTCGGTCTTCGTGACGATGGCGATCTTCTGCGCGCGCGGGTAGCCGTCCAGCGAAGCGGCGATGCGGCGATCGCCGGGGCCGACCTTCTCGGTCGCGGGCACGCAGAAGCCGATCACATCGACGTCGCCCAGCACCTGCTCGACGAGGTCGTTCAGCCGCTCGCCCAGGAGCGTGCGCGGCTTGTGGATGCCGGGGGTGTCGACGATGACGAGCTGTCCGTCCGGGCGGTTGAGGATGCCGCGGATCGCTCGACGCGTGGTCTGCGGCTTCTCGCTCGTGATGGCGATCTTCTCGCCGACGAGGGCGTTGGTGAGCGTCGACTTGCCCACGTTCGGCCGTCCGACGAAGGTCACGAACCCGCTCCGGGTGTCTTCAGTCATCGCGCCGTTCTCCTTCATCCTGCACATCTTCGGGCTCTGCTGCCCGCTCCACGAACACCGTCGCGATCCCTCGGCCCCGCCCGCGGGAAGCCCCGCCGGTGAGCACGAGGCCGTGGACGGTGGCCGTCGCACCGGGCTGCGGCACCTGGCCGAGCGTCTTGCCGAGCAGACCGCCGATGGAGTCGACGTCCTCGTCCTCGAGCTCCAGGCCGAACAGATCGCCCACGTCCTCCAGCGAGAGCCGGGAGCTCACGCGATAGCGGCCGTCGCCCAGGTCGACGAACTCGGCGGATACCTGATCGTACTCGTCCGAGATCTCCCCCACGAGCTCCTCGATGAGGTCCTCCAGCGTCACCAGGCCGGAGATGCCGCCGTGCTCGTCGATTACGAGACACACGTGCACCGCGTCGCGCTTCATCTGCTGCAGCAGCGTCTCCGCACGCATCGACTCGGGAACGAACGTGGCAGGCCGAGCGATCGGACGGATCGAGGCGGCGCGCCAGGCGCTGTCGTCGCGGTAGGCGAACTGCACGAGGTCCTTGAGGTAGAGCACCCCGACGACATCGTCGGCCTCATCGTCGACGACCGGCATCCGGGACACGCCGCGGTGCAGGAAGAGCGACATGGCCTCGTCGGTCGTCGCCTCCGCGCCCACGGTGACCATCTCGGTCCGCGGCACCATCACCGCGCGGACGAACTGGTCGGTGAAGTCGAACACCGAGTGGATGAGGTCGCGGTCGTCCTCCTCGATGAGGTCGTTCGAGGCGGCCTCGTCGACCATGCTCAGCAGCTGGTCCTCGCTCGAGAACGAGCTGCGTCCGGTCCCCGGGGTGACGCGGTTGCCCAAGACGACGAGGCCCTGGGCGATCGGCCCGAGAATGATGCGCAATCCCCGGACGACGTTCGCACTCCCCCGGATCATGCTCTCGGCGTGCTGATGCCCGAAGGTCCGCGGACTCGCCCCGACGAGGACGAAGGTGATGCCGGTCATCAGGATGGCGGCGGCGAGCATCGCCCACCAGATGTTCTCGAAGACGATCGTGAACGCCACGGTGACGAGCACGGCAGCCGTCACCTCCGCGAGGACGCGGATGAAGGCGACCGCGTTGACGTGCGCGTCGAGGTCGCCGGCGATCCGCTCCAGCGCCTTCGCACGGCGGCCCTCGGTCGCCATGTCGGCCAGGCCGGCACGGGAGGTCACGCCGTATGCCGCGTCGATCGCGGCCATGAGGCCGCCGAACGCCACCAGCAGCACGGCGGCGACGAGCAGCAGCAGCTCCGTCATCGCCGGCGACGCTCGGACGCGGCGAAGCCCTGGATGAGCTGCTTCTGCAGACCGAACATCTCCCGCTCCTCATCCGGCTCCGCGTGATCGAAGCCGAGAAGGTGCAGCAGTCCGTGCGTGGTGAGCAGGATGAGCTCGTCCATCAGCGTGTGGCCGGCGGCCTGCGCCTGCGTCTCCGCGACCTGCGGGCAGAGGACGATGTCGCCGAGCAGCCCGGGGGGCGTCGGCCGGTCCTCGGTACCGGGACGGAGCTCGTCCATCGGGAAGCTGAGGACGTCGGTCGGGCCCGGTTCGTCCATCCACTGCACGTGCAGCGCTTCCATCGCCCCCTCGTCGACGAGCACGATGGCGACCTCGGCGTCCGCGCTGACGTGGAGCTGCGCGAGGTTGAAGTCGGTCAGCAGCTGCAGCACGGTCTCGTCGACATCGATCGCCGACTCGTTGTTGATCTCGATCATGAGAGCCCTCGTTTCGGCATGCGATCGCGTGGTCCTGGTCGCTGGGCACCGCGTCGCTCGGCACGGTTGGCGAACTCGTGCGCCTGTTCGCGCTCGGTGCGCTGCGCCACGCGGCGCTCGTCGTACTCGCTGTACGCGTCGACGATGCGACCGACCAGCGAGTGCCGCACCACGTCGTCGCTGGTCAGGCGGGAGAAGTGGATGTCGTCGATGCCGTCGAGCACGCGGGTGACCAGGCGGAGACCGGAGGCTCCCTGCGGGAGGTCGACCTGGGTGATGTCGCCGGTGACGACCATCTTCGTCCCGAACCCGAGACGGGTGAGGAACATCTTCATCTGCTCGGGCGTGGTGTTCTGCGCCTCGTCCAGCACGACGAAGGAGTCGTTGAGCGTGCGCCCCCGCATGTACGCCAGCGGCGCGACCTCGATGGTCCCGGTCGCCATCAGGCGCGGCACGATCTCCGGGTCCATCATCTCGTTGAGCGCGTCGTAGAGCGGCCGCAGGTACGGATCGATCTTGTCGGTGAGCGTGCCGGGGAGGAACCCGAGGCGCTCCCCCGCCTCGACCGCCGGACGCGTGAGGATGATGCGCGTGACCTCCTTGCGCTGCAGCGCCTGGACGGCCTTCGCCATCGCCAGGTAGGTCTTGCCCGTTCCCGCCGGACCGATGCCGAACACGATCGTGTTCTCCTCGATCGCGGCGACGTACTCCTTCTGGCCGAGCGTCTTCGGCCGGATGACCTTGCCGCGCGTGGACAGGATCGCCTCGCCCAGCACCTCGCTGGGACGCGGGCCACCCTCCTGGCGGAGCATGCGCGCAGAGCTGGACACGTCGCTCGGGGCGAGGTCGTGGCCGGCCTTGGTCATCGCGAGCAGCTCGTCGACGAGGTTCTTGGCCTTGGCGACGGCCTCGCGCTCACCCGTGAGCGTGATCTCGTTGCCGCGGACGAGCACCTGCACGTCGCGGTGCTCCCGCTCCAGCATCCGCAGCAGCCGGTCCTGGGGACCGAGCAGCTGCACCATCGCGACACCGTCGGCGTAGAGCCTTTCGGTGACGGTTTCCTGATCGTCAGAAGCCAACGAGCTTGTTCTCCTCGAGGTTGCCGAGCACATGGGCGTGCACGTGGAAGACGGACTGCGCGACACTCGCGCCGTTGTTGAAGATGAGGCGGTACTCGCCGTTGGCGTGCTCCTCGGCGATGCGCTTGGCGGCGGCGACCATCTCCGCCAGCAGCTCGGGGTCCCCGGCTGCGAGTGCGGTCACGTCGCGGTACTCCTCGGTCTTCGGGATGACGAGTACATGGAGCGGCGCCTGCGGATCGATGTCGCGGATCGCGAAGACGCGACCGGTGTCGAGCAGGATCTCCCCCGGGATGTCCCCGGTGAGGATGCGCGTGAAGATCGAGGGTTCGCTCATGCTCTCAGCTTACTGGGGGGACGCGGGCCGCGGCCGGTCACCAGCGGCCGAGGGCCACCGAGAGCACGGCGATGGCGGCAGGTCCCGCAGTGGAGGTGCGCAACACGGTGTCGCCGAGCAGGACGCGCTCAGCGCCGGCCGCCGCGAGCTTCTCGAGCTCCTCCGGAGCGATCCCGCCCTCCGGACCCACCACGAGCACGAGGTCACGGTCGTCGGGAACGAGCGTGGAGAGCCGGGCCGGAGCGGTCGGGTCGAGCAGCAGCACCCGCTGCGTCGCCGCGCGCGCCGCAAGCTGTGCGGTCGACTCGGGGGCGGCCACCTCGGGCACCCAGGTCCGGTGCGCCTGCTTGGCCGCCTCGCGGACGATCGTCGCCCAGCGCTCGCGTCCCTTCACCGCCTTCGGCCCCTCCCAGCGCGACACACTCCGGCTCGCCTGCCACGGCACGATCTCGTCGACGCCCAGTTCACATGCCGCCTGCACCGCGAGCTCGTCGCGGTCGCCCTTCGCGAGCGCCTGCACGAGCACGAGACGCGGAGTCGCCGGCTCGTGCTCGACGCGCTCGGCGATCCGGACATCGACGCGCGACGGTGACACCTCCTCGGCGACGCCGGTCAGCCAGACGCCTCGACCGTCGCCGACGGTGACCGTCTCGCCGACGCGCAGCCGCCGGACGACGGCCGCATGCTTGGCCTCGGCGCCCGTCAGCGACACGAGACCGCCCACCGCGGCGTCGCCCGCGGACTCGACGAGGAAGTGCAGCGCCACGATCAGTGAGTACGGAACCGGTCGCGCAGCTTGGAGAACAGGCCCTGCTGGAACTGCGCGAGCTGCGGGCCCGGCGCCTTGTTCTTCTTCGCGAAGTCCTCGATGAGCTTGCGCTGCGCGGAGTCGAGCTTGGTGGGGGTGACCACCTGCACACCGACGCGGAGATCGCCACGCTGGGTGCCGCGCAGCGGCGTGATGCCCCGTCCCTTGATGGTCAGCACGTCGCCGGACTGCACGCCCGCGCGGATCTCCAGGTCGACCTCCCCGTCGAGCCCCTCGATCGAGGTCTCGGTGCCCAGGATGGCGTCGGTCATGGACACCTCGAGCGTGGCGAGCAGGTCGTCGCCGTCGCGGCTGAACGCGGGGTGCGGGTTGACCGTCACCTCGACGTACAGGTCGCCGTTCGGGCCACCGGCGCGTCCGACCTCGCCGGAACCCGGGAGCTGCAGCCGCAGGCCGGTCTCGACGCCCGCCGGGATGTCGAGGGACACCGTGCGGCGCGACCGGACGCGTCCCTGACCGCCGCAGGTGCCGCAGGGGTACGGGATGGTCGTGCCGTAGCCCTCGCAGGTGCCGCAGGGCTGAGAGGTGACGACGTTGCCGAGCAGACTGCGCACCTGACGCTGCACGTGGCCGGTGCCACCGCAGATGTCGCAGGTGACGGGCGACGTGCCCTCCTGGCAGCACGAGCCCTGACAGGTCTCGCAGAGCACAGCCGTGTCCACCTCGATGTCGCGGTGCGCACCGAAGACCACGTCCCCCAGGTCGAGTGTGACCCGGACGAGGGCATCCTGCCCGCGCTCCCGTCGTGACCGCGGACGAGCGCCGCGGCCGCCGCCCTGGGACGCGCCGAAGAACGTCTCGAAGATGTCGCCGAAGCCGCCGAAGCCGCCGCCGAAGTTGTTCGCGCCGTCACCGCCGCCCATGTCGTAGCGGCGGCGCGACTCCTCGTCGCTGAGCACGTCGTAGGCGTGCGTGACCAGCTTGAACTTCTCTGCGGCCTCCTCGCCCGGGTTCACGTCCGGGTGGAGCTGCCGTGCCAGGCGCCGATACGCCTTCTTGATCTCGTCGGTGGAAGCGTCCCGGGACACCCCGAGAACCTCGTAGTGGTCCGCCACAATCGCCTTTCTGCGCGTGTTTTCCGTGGGGCCGCCTCAGCGGCCGGCCTCGTCGTCGTCGAGCATCCGCGACAGGTAGCGGGCGACCGCCCGTGCCGCTGCGAGGTTGCTCGGATAGTCCATCCGGGTCGGTCCCATGACACCGACCCGCGCGGTCCCCGAGGGTGCCGCGTAGTTGCTGGCCACGATCGACGCCTCGCCGAGCCCGAAGGAGGCGTTCTCGGTGCCGATGCTCGCCGCGAGGCCGTGCTCGTCCGGCACCATCTCGCTCATCAGCCGCAGCAGCGTGACCTGCTCCTCGATGGCCTCGAGGAGGGGATGGATGCTGCCGCGGAAGTCCTGTTCCCGTCGCGCCAGGGTCGCCGCGCCCGCCATCACGAGCCGCTCCTGCCGGAAGCCGCCGAGCTCGTCGATCACGACTCCGGCGACGGCGCGGAGAACGCGGTCCTGGGGGGTCTCCTCCGTGGCGAGGAGTGCCTGCAGGCGGTCGGAAGCCGCCGCGATCGCCTGCCCGGTGATGAGGGCGGACAGTCGAGCGCGCAGCACCGCGAGGTCCGCTTCGTCGATCGTGTCCGGCAGCGCGGTGATCCGCTGTGATACCCCGCCGGCGTCCGTGACCAGGACCGTGAGGAGCCGGTTGGGAGCGAGCGTCACGAGTTCGACGTGCGTCACGTGGGCCCGCGCGAACGACGGGTACTGGGCCAGCGCGACCTGTCCGGTGAGTTGCGTGAGCACGCGGACAGTACGGACCATCAGATCGTCGAGGTCGGCCGGATCGGCGAGGAACGACTCGATGGCCGAGCGCTGCGCGGTGGAGAGCGGTCGGAGCTGGGCGAGGTGATTCACGAACACCCGGTAGCCCTTGTCCGTGGGGACGCGCCCGGACGACGTGTGCGGAGCCGTGATCAGCTCTTCGTCCTCCAGCTGCGCCATGTCGTTGCGGATCGTCGCGGCCGAGACGCCGAAGGAATGGCGGTCGACGATGGAACGGCTGCCCACGGGCTCGTGCGTCTCGACGTAGTCCTGCACGATCGCGCGGAGAACCTGCAGCCCTCGCTCTGTGACCATGGGTTCCCCTTCCCGCCGACCGGGTGCTGGCACTCTGCCGCCCTGAGTGCCAATCCTACCTCCTGCGATCGGGAGTTCTCCGAAGGCGGGACGGCCCGGGCGGCGTCGCTCAGTCCGTCAGCTCACGCACCACCGCGTCGGCGAGGAGGCGACCGCGCAGCGTGAGCTGCACGCGACCGCGGATCGCCGCCGGCGCATCGATCAGGCCGTCGGCGATGAGCCCGGCGACGCGGTCCCTGTTCCGCTCCGGGACGTCCGTCACCGCGATCCCTTCGCGGATGCGGCTGAGGAGGAGGATGCGCTCGAGCGTCTGCGCCTCCTGGTCGGGACGTTCGCGACCTGCCGCCGGCGAGGATGAGGCGGCCAGCCGCTGTGCGTAGGCCGCCGGGTGCTTGACGTTCCACCACCGGAGCCCGGCCACGTGGCTGTGCGCCCCGGGGCCGAAGCCCCACCAGTCGCTCCCCCGCCAGTATGCGAGGTTGTGCCGCGACCGCTGCCCTTCGCTGCGGGCCCAGTTGCTGACCTCGTACCACTCGAACCCGGCGGCGGCGAGGCTCTCGTCCGCCATCTCGTACATGTCCGCCTGCAGGTCGTCGTCCGGTGTCGGCACCTCGCCACGACGGATCTGCCGCGCGAGCTTCGTGCCGTCTTCGATGATGAGCGCGTACGCGGAGATGTGGTCGGACTCCAGGGCGAGCGCGGCGTCCAGGGATGCTTCCCAATCCGCGAGCGATTCCCCCGGCGCGCCGTAGATGAGGTCGACGCTGACGGCGAGGCCTGCGTCCTTCGCGGCGGCGACCGCGGTGCGCACGTTCTCGGGCCGATGCGTCCGATCGAGCGCGGCGAGCACGTGCGGGACGGCCGACTGCATGCCGACGGAGAGTCTCGTGACCCCCGCCTCTGCGAGGATGCGCGCGACCTCCGGCGTCACCGTGTCGGGATTGGCCTCGACCGTCACCTCGGCACCCGGAGCGAGCCCGAACGCCGCGGTGGCCGCTCCCAGCATCCGCGCCAGATCGCCTGCCGGCAGCAGCGTGGGTGTGCCGCCACCGAAGAACACCGTGTCCATCGGCCGCAGCGCTCCGGCGTCCTCCAGCACGGTGCGGGCGAGGGCGATCTCGCCGATGAGGGTGGACGCGTAGTCCTCCTGCTTCGCCCCGCGGAGCTCGCTGGACGTGTACGTGTTGAAGTCGCAGTAGCCGCAGCGCACCCGGCAGAACGGGATGTGGAGGTAGGCGGAGAACGGCGTCTCCGCGGAGATCGGGAGGTCGGCAGGGAGTCGCCCGTCCGGCGGCGCGGGATCCCCGAGCGGAAGCGGTCCCGCCATCACACCGGGGTCGCGTAGAGCGGGGAGATCGCGCGGAGGTAGCGCGCGAAGAGCTCGCGACGGCGGCGCTTCATGAGGGCGGGGACGAGGCGATAGAGCAGCGTGTTCGGGGCGTCGAAGGCGCGGACGGTGAACCACACCTCGTCGTTGTCCTCACGCCAGTCCACATCGAACGACTCCTCGCCGCGGACCACGGATCCGCCCACCGTGCCCAGCACGAAGCCGATCCGGCGGGTCTCCTCGGTGACGGAGATCACCCGCAGTTCCGAATCGGCGCGCATGCCACCGACACGGCCGCGCAGGTGCAGCGTCATGCCCGCGCCCACGAAGGGCATCCCCTCCGCGTCGTACCGCGGCTCCACGTCGCGCTTGCTCGGTGCGATCGGGTTGCCTTCGGCGTCGAAGCTCACGCCCGCGTACGCCGGACCCGGAGCAGGACGGACGTCTTCCACGGAGAGCCCGGCGGCGCGCTGCGCCGTCCACGAGAGCAGGGCTTCGCCGGCCGTCTGGAAACGCTCCTCACCGCTGCCGATGCGCCAGGATTCCTCCGCCGGGATGCTGCGCTCCGGCGGGTACTGCATCAGATCCGGGGCGTGGGTCGCACCCACGGCCGCATAGTCCACCGTGTCGTCTCGGAAAGTCCCGCGCCGCATGAGTTCCAGCCTACTTCGGGTTCCCTGAGCGAACACCCCCCGCGCCGCACGCCGTCACATCCCCCGGATGATGCTGGGTCCCTGAGCGTGTCGAAGGGCTGGGTCCCTGAGCGTGTCGAAGGGCGCACAACACTCAGTCCAAGGCTCCTCCACACCGCTGGGTTCCTGAGCTTGTCGAAGGGATCTCCGCACTCTCCGGCCAAGCCGCACGCACCTCCGCCATGATGGCCCGATGCCATGGACCTACATCCTCGAATGCGCAGACGGCAGTTTCTACACGGGCAGCACGAACGGTGACCTCGAAGCCCGCGTCTGGGAGCACAACCACGACGACGCCTTCTCCGCCAGTCATACGCGGCGCCGGAGACCGGTCTCACTGGTGTACGCGGAGCACTTCGACACCGTCGACGCTGCCTTCTTCCGGGAGAAGCAGATCCAGGGGTGGAGCCGTCGGAAGAAGATGGCGCTGATCGAGGGCCGGTGGGAGGACCTTCCGTCGTTGTCGACCTCGTACAGTGCGCTTCGACAAGCTCAGCGACCCAGCGCGGGCAGCCCCTGAGGACGGCGCGCTTCGACAAGCTCAGCGACCCAGCGTGGACCGACGCTGAGAACCGCGCGCTTCGACGAGCTCAGCGACCCAGCGCGGGCAGCCCGGAAGAACCGAGGCTACTTCTTGTCCTTGGTCTCGACGTCTCCGGAGAGAGCGGCGATGAACGCCTCCTGGGGGACCTCGACGCGGCCCACCATCTTCATGCGCTTCTTCCCCTCCTTCTGCTTCTCGAGGAGTTTGCGCTTACGGGTGATGTCACCGCCGTAGCACTTCGCGAGCACGTCCTTGCGGATCGCGCGGATCGTCTCGCGAGCGATGATGCGGGCACCGATCGCGGCCTGGATCGGCACCTCGAACTGCTGGCGAGGGATGAGCTTGCGCAGCCGCTCCGCCATCATCGTGCCGTAGGCGTACGCCTTGTCACGGTGCACGATCGAGCTGAACGCGTCGACCTTCTCTCCCTGGAGCAGGATGTCGACCTTGACGAGGTCGGCCTCCTGCTGCCCCGAGGGCTCGTAATCCAGGGAGGCGTAGCCCTGCGTCTTGGACTTGAGCTGGTCGAAGAAGTCGAACACGATCTCGCCGAGCGGCATGTTGTAGCGCAGCTCGACGCGCTCCTCGGAGAAGTACTCCATGCCGAGCAACGTGCCACGACGCGACTGGCACAGCTCCATGACGGTGCCGACGTAGTCCTTGGGCAACAGGATGGCTGCCTTGACCATGGGCTCCGACACCGAGCCGATGCGCCCATCGGGGTACTCGCTCGGGTTCGTGACGGTGACGGTCTCGCCGGTGTCGCTCGTGAGCACCTCGTAGATCACGCTCGGCGCGGTGGTGATGAGGTCGAGGCCGAACTCCCGCGCGAGGCGCTCGGTCACGATCTCCAGGTGCAGCAGGCCGAGGAAGCCGCAGCGGAATCCGAACCCGAGAGCCACAGAGGTCTCCGGCTCGTACTGCAGCGAGGCATCGGAGAGCTTCAGCTTGTCGAGCGCCTCGCGCAGTTCCGCGTAGTCGCTGCCGTCGATCGGGTAGATACCCGAGAAGACCATCGGCTTGGGGTCCGTGTAGCCGGGAAGAGCTTCCGCCGCGGGCTTGCGGGCGTTCGTGATCGTGTCGCCGACCTTCGACTGACGCACGTCCTTCACGCCGGTGATGAGGTAGCCCACCTCGCCGACGCCGAGACCCTTGGTGGGAGTGGGCTCCGGGCTCGACACGCCGACCTCGAGGGCCTCGTGGTTCGCGCCCGTGGACATCATCTGGATGCGCTCGCGGGGCGAGAGGCTGCCGTCGACCATCCGCACGTAGGTGACGACACCGCGGTAGGCGTCGTACACGGAATCGAAGATCATGGCGCGCGCCGGTGCGTCCGCGTCCCCGACCGGAGCCGGGATCTCCTCGACGATCCGGTCGAGCAGATCCTCGACCCCCATGCCGGTCTTCCCCGAGACCCGCAGCACGTCCTCGGGCTTGCCGCCGATGAGCGAGGCGAGCTCCTTCGCGTACTTCTCGGGATCGGCGGCCGGGAGGTCGATCTTGTTGAGGACGGGGATGATGTGGAGGTCGTTCTCCAGCGCGAGGTAGAGGTTGGCGAGCGTCTGGGCCTCGATGCCCTGCGCGGCGTCGACGAGGAGGATGGCACCCTCGCACGCGGCCAGCGACCGGGACACCTCATACGTGAAGTCCACGTGACCCGGTGTGTCGATCATGTTGAGCGCGAAGACCTCGTCGGCCCCCTGCGCCTGGGCGAGCGCCCAGGGCATCCGCACCGCCTGGCTCTTGATCGTGATGCCGCGCTCACGCTCGATGTCCATGCGGTCGAGGTACTGGGCGCGCATGTCCCGCTCCGCGACCACGCCGGTGATCTGGAGCATGCGGTCGGCCAGGGTCGACTTGCCGTGGTCGATGTGGGCGATGATGCAGAAATTGCGGATCTGCGCAGCCGGCGTCGCGGCAGGCTGAAGAGGGGTGAGAGCGCGTGGGGACATGTCCCGTCGATTGTACGGTGAGGGCTCTCATAATCCCCATTCGGGCGTATCGGTGATAGTCTCCCGAAGTTGCCCGGGATCAATCCGTGACACCGGATCCCGTAAGCGATACGACTCCGTCACAGACTCCGTGAGGGCTGTCGCGTCGCGCGGAACGGCGGATGACACCCGATCATCCGCCCGGCTCAGCGTTGCGTCGGCAGACCCCGAGCGCGTCTGGAGAAGAGAAAGACAAATCCCCCTTGATCAAGTACCTCGCGCGCCGTGCCCTCGGCTGGCTGCTCATGATCGTGGTCGCGACGAACCTCACCTACTTCCTCGCGTGGGGCTTCCTCGATCCGCGCAGCAACTATGTGGGTCGTCGCCCTCCGCTCACCGAAGAGCAGATCGTGAACACCCTCGCTCCCCGCAACCTGAGCGACACCGTCCCGCTCATCGAGCGGTGGTGGACCTGGTTCACCGGCATCCTCCTCCGCTGGGACTGGGGCGTGAGCCCGACCGGGGGTTCCGTCAACGAGCAGGTCGCCTACCGCATGTGGGTCAGCGCAGAGCTCGTCCTCGGGGCGACGATCCTCACGACGGTCCTCGGCATCGCGCTCGGCGTCTACACCGCGTCTCGGCAGTACAAGCTCGCCGACCGCATCGGCCAGGCCACGAGCATCATCACGCTCAACATCCCGATCGTCGTCGCGGCCTTCGCGATCGTCCTCCTCGCGATCGGCCTGAACAACGCCACCGGCACCCGCATCTTCTACGTGACCGGCAACGCGAGCCAAGGCGTCGAGGGTTTCTTCCCCACGCTCATAGACGTGTTGCAACACCTGACGCTGCCGACGATCGCGCTGGTGCTCACCGGCTACGCCAGCATCCATTTCCTGCAGCGATCGCTCCTCCTGGACAACATCAACGCCGACTACGTCCGGACGGCCCGCGCGAAGGGCCTGACCAAGCAGCAGGCCATCCGGAAGCACGCACTTCGGACGTCGCTCATCCCCGTCGCCACGCAGGTCGCCTTCACGATCCCCGCGATCTTCACCGGAGCGGTGCTGACCGAGACGATCTTCGCGTGGAACGGCATGGGCCGGTACTTCATCGAGACCATCACCAAGAACGACATCCACGGAACCGTCGCGATCGCCGCCTTCGGTGCGGTCCTCACGGCGATCGGCGCCATCCTCGCCGACATCGCCGTCGTCGTCCTCGACCCGCGCGTGAGAGTGAGCTGACATGAGCACCGACATGCTCGACCCGACCATCCACCCGGAGCCGGAGACCGCCGGCCCGGAGACCACCCGCGTCGCCACCAAGCGGCTGTCGAAGTGGACGCTGTACTGGCGACGCTTCTCCCGGAACCGCGGAGCCCTCATCGGCCTCGTGATCTTCGTCGTCCTCGTGCTGTTCGCCATCCTCGGGCCCTTCATCGCCCGGTACGACCACATCGAACTCGACTTCCTGAACCTCAGCACTCCCCCGTCCGCGGAACACTGGTTCGGCACGAACAACGCCGGAAACGACCTCTTCGCCCAGGTCGCCGTCGGCCTGCAGCGGTCGCTCATGATCGCCATCACCGTCTCCGTCGGCGTCACGATCGTGTCCGCGCTCGTCGGCACGGCCGCGGCCTACTTCGGCGGCTGGACGGAGCGCATCTCGCTCCTGGTCATCCACTTCATGATGGTGATCCCGAGCTTCCTCATCCTCGCGATGATCTCGAACAAGGCCGGCGGCGACTGGCGCGTCATCGCCCTCATCATGATCTTCGTGATCGGGTGGTACTTCCCCGCCCGCGTCATCTGGACGATGGCCCTGTCGCTCCGCGAGCGCGAGTACGTCAGTGCCTCCCGGTACATGGGCGTCGGCGGCATGCGCATCGTGCTCCGCCACCTCCTGCCCAACATCGGCTCTCTCCTCGTCATCAACTTCACCCTCGGCGTCGTCAACGCCGTGGTGACGGAGACGGGCCTGTCCTTCCTGGGCTTCGGCGTCAAGATCCCCGACGTGTCGCTCGGTGCCCTCATCGGCGCCGGCTCGAGCTCGTTGACCACGGCGCCCTGGCTGTTCTACTTCCCGGCGGCGGCGCTGACCCTGCTCACCGTGTCGATGGCGCTCATCGCCGACGGCCTGCGCGACGCCCTCGATCCCACCTCGGCTGCTGGAGGCCGCGCATGACCAACGTCCTCTCCGTCCGCGACCTCAAGGTCAGCTTCGCCTCCGAGGCCGGCCGCGTCGACGCCGTCCGCGGCGTCTCCTTCGACCTCGAAGCCGGCAAGACCCTCGGCATCGTCGGCGAATCCGGCTCCGGCAAGTCCGTGACCTCGCTCGCGATCATGGGTCTCCTCGACGAGAACGCCAAGGTCACCGGCTCGATCATGTATGACGGGAAGGAACTCGTCGGCATGAGCGACAAGCAGCTGTCGGTCATCCGCGGCAACGGCATGTCGATGGTCTTCCAGGACCCGCTGACCTCGCTCACGCCGGTCTACACGGTCGGCGATCAGCTCATCGAGGCCCTCACGGTCCACCGCGGCCTGTCCAAGAAGGACGCCTGGGACCGCTCCGTCGAGCTGCTCAAGCTCGTCGGCATCACCGAGCCCGAGCGGCGGATGAAGTCCTTCCCGCACGAGTTCTCCGGAGGCATGCGGCAGCGTGTCGTCATCGCCATCGCGATGGCCAACGATCCGAAGCTCATCATCTGCGACGAGCCCACCACGGCCCTCGACGTCACCATCCAGGCGCAGATCCTCGACCTCATCGAGAAGGCGCAGGACGAGACCGGCGCGGCGGTGATCATGATCACGCACGACATGGGCGTGGTCGCCCGCACCGCCGACGACGTGCTCGTGATGTACGCCGGCAAGCCCGTGGAGCACGCGCCCGTGCGCGAGCTGTTCCACAAGACCCGCATGCCGTACTCGATCGGTCTGCTCGGCGCCATCCCGCGCGTGGACAAGGCCGAGAAGGAGCCGCTGACCCCCATCAAGGGGAACCCGCCGCTGCTCATCAACCTCCCGGACGCCTGCCCGTTCGCCGACCGCTGCCCGATCGTCATGGACGCCTGCCGCGCCAAGGAGCCCGAGCTGCTCCCCGTGCCGACGGGCTCTGGCGACCTGCATCAGGCGGCCTGCATCCGCGCGCACGAGATCGAGGACGGCGGCCTCCTCGGTGGCCTGCCCGTCTACCCCGTCCGCCCCGTCCCGGAGAGCGACCTCACACGGACGCCGCGTGAGGAGCGGCCGATCACGCTCGAGGTGAAGAACCTCCGCAAGACGTTCCCGTTGGTCAAGGGCGCGTTCTTGAAGCGCAAGGTCGGCGAGGTCCAGGCGATCAAGGGCATCAGCTTCGACGTGCGCGAGGGCGAGACGATGGCCATCGTCGGCGAGTCGGGCTCGGGCAAGACGACGACGCTGCTGCAGATCATGGACATGGTCAAGCAGACCGAGGGCGACATCGTCATCGCCGGCACCAGTGTCAACGACATCCACAGCCGCAAGGTCGAGCGCGCCCTGCGCCGCGACATCCAGATCGTCTTCCAGGACCCGATGGGAGCCCTCGACCCGCGCATGACGGTGGCCGACATCATCTCGGAGCCGCTCTTCGCGATCGGCACTCCCAAGGAGGAGGCGCACCGGCGGGTGGACGAGCTCATGGACCTCGTCGGGCTCAACCCCGCGCACAGCGACCGCTTCCCGCAGGCGTTCTCGGGCGGTCAGCGGCAGCGCATCGGCATCGCCCGGGCCCTGTCGACGAACCCCAAGATCGTCGTGCTCGACGAGCCGGTGTCCGCGCTCGACGTCTCGATCCAAGCCGGCGTCATCAACCTGCTCGACGAACTCAAGACCAAGCTCGGGCTCTCGTACCTCTTCGTCGCGCACGACCTCTCGGTGGTGCGTCACATCGCCGACCGCGTGGCCGTGATGTACCTCGGCGAGTTCGTGGAGCACGGCGACGTCGACCAGGTCTTCGACGACCCGCAGCACCCGTACACGAAGGCGCTGCTGTCGGCGATCCCCGTGCCGGATCCCGACATCGAGCGCACCCGTGAGCGGGTGGTCTTCGACGCCGAGACGATGTCGATGAAGCCCGCGACGGTCTGACCCGAAACCATGCGCCCGTTCCTGGTCACCGTCCGATAACGGTTAGGCGGCATTCACCGCAGTGCGGTGTACCGGGATAAAGCTCGAACTAGTCTTCCCTTTATGAAACGCCGAAAGGCGAAAGGAGCACCATGAAGAACAAGAAGTTGCTGGGGGCGGTCGCGATCGGCGGCGCCCTCGCACTCGCCCTCGCGGGCTGCGCGAGCGGTTCCGGGAACACCGGTGGCGGGGACAACGGCGAGAAGGTCGAGACCAAGACCGCCGACTACAACCCGCAGGACCGCAGCAACCTCCAGGAAGGTGGCGAGGTCAACTTCCCCATCAACGAGATCCCGGAGCAGCTGAACGGCTTCAACAGCGATGCCAGTGCTGACACCGCTCGCCTGTGGTCGTGGTACATGCCGCAGATCCTCCTGGTCTCGCCGGAGGGCGAGGTCACGAAGAACGACGCCTACCTCGATGCGTACGAGATCGGCGAGGAGGATGGCAACACGACCATCACCTTCACGTTCAAGGACGAGGCGCACTTCAACGACGGCACCGACATGGACTGGACGTCCATCGACGCCACGTGGAAGGCCAACCGCTCCTACGACGAGGGCTTCAACCCGAACGCGACCGACGGCTACAAGCAGATCAAGACCGTCGAGCAGGGTGACACCGCGAAGACCGCCGTCGTGACGTTCGACGGCATCTACGCCTGGCCGTCCATGGCTTTCCTCACGGGTGGCGTCCTGCACCCGGACATCGCCGACCCGGCCGTGTTCAACGAGGCCTTCATCGGCAACATGCACCCCGAGTGGGGCGCCGGCCCGTACACCGTCGACACGTTCGACGCGAACGGCGGCTTCGTCTCGTTCAAGCCGAACCCCGAGTGGTGGGGCAACGCGCCGCTGCTCGACACGGTCACCTTCACGGCCATGGAGCCCGACGCCTCGATCAACGCCTTCAAGAACGGCGAGATCGACATGGTGGGCGCCAACACCAACGACCGCCTGAAGCAGGTCCAGGAAGTGGACGACACCGTCGTCCGCCGTGCGCAGCAGACCGCCAAGACGGTCCTGCTCGTCGACGCCGACAAGCCGCAGTTCGAGGACATCGACGTGCGCAAGGCGTTCTTCCTCGGCGTGAACGTCGACCAGCAGAAGCAGATCGCGTGGAACGGCCTCGGCTACGAGGAGCCGGTCGCCGGTTCGCTCAACCTGTACTCGTTCCAGGACGGCTACAAGGACTCGTTCGCCGAAGCCGGTCTGAAGCACGACGTCGAGGGCGCCAAGAAGCTCCTCGACGACGCCGGCTGGACCGAGGGCGAGGACGGCATCCGCGAGAAGGATGGCGAGAAGCTCTCCGTCACGTTCCCGATCTTCGGTGAGGACCCGACCATCGAGGCCCTCGCGAAGTCGCTGCAGGCGCAGCAGAAGGAGATCGGCATCGACCTCAAGATCGATGTCCGCGCCTCCGCCGACTTCTCCAGCGACTTCACCACGAAGAACTGGGACGTCGTCTCGCTCCGCTTCACCGACTCCGACCCGTTCGGCCCGGCCTGGTTCTGCCAGCTCTACTGCTCGGACAGCGGTCTGAACCTGTCGGCGACCGGCACGGAGGAGATCGACAAGCAGATCGCCGACGAGGTCGAGAGCCAGAAGGACGCGGAGTCCTGGACCACCGCGGCGATGGACCTCGAGCCGAAGATCATCGAGCAGACGTGGGGCCTCATCCCGCTGTACAGCGGCCCCTCGATCTACGTGGTCAAGAACGGCCTGGCGAACCTCACGCCGGAGCCCTACGTCGGTCTCGACCTGTTCGGTGTCACGCCGGTCGAGAACGTCGGCTGGGAGAAGTAACACTCTCTGACACATCTCGTGTCGAAGCGGGGTCGGTGGTCCATCCACCGGCCCCGCTTCCTTATGCTGAAGGCGTGACCGTCCAGACCGTCCTCGTGCACGGCATCCGCACGTCCGCCACGATGTGGCGGTCGCAGGTCGAGTACCTGGAGGCGCACGGGCTCCCCGTCACCGCCGTCGACCTCCCCGGCCACGGCAGCCGGATGGACGAGGACTTCACCCTTCACGAGGCGCTGCACACGATCGACGCGGCCGTCCGCGCCGCCGCGGAGAAGGGCCCCGTCCTGCTGGTCGGCCACTCGATGGGCGGGCTGCTCTCCCTCGCGTACACGGGCGGGGCCGAGCCTCCCCCTGTCGACGGACTCGTCGCCGCCGCGTGCACGTCGCTCCCCCGCGGCCCCGGGCTGCGTGCCTATCGGCTGTTCGCCCGGGCCGTCGACTCCCTGCCGGACCGCGGCATGTGGCTGACGCAGCGGATGCTCGCCGCGACGATCCCCGAGGACAACCGCGGCGACTTCTCCGCCGGAGGATATGCGCTGGACATCCAGGACCAGACGCTCCGCAGCCTCGCCGCCCTGGACGTCGCCGCCGCGGTCCCCCGGATCCGGGTACCCCTGTGGTTCGTGAACGGCCAGTACGATCAGCTCCGGCTGAACGAGCCCCTGTTCCGGCGCCTGGCCCCGCAGGCGGAGCTCATCGTCGTGCCGCGGACCACGCACCTGCTCACCGCCATGCGTCCGCGGGTGTTCAACGCCGTCCTCGCCCTCGCGATCGCGACGATCGAGGAGCGCGCGGCGTCACGCTGAGGACACCCGCGGCCGCGCGGCAGCGGTGAGCGCTCCCCCGACGAGCGACAGGATGGCCGCCGCCAGGAAGACGAGCCAGAACCCGCCGGCCAGGGCGACGAGTCCTGCGCCGAGCACGGGCCCGATGAGCTGTCCGAGGGCGGCGGTCACGTTCACGATTCCGAGATCGCGCGCGTGATCCTGCTCATCCGGGAGCAGATCGGCGGCGAACGCGAGGCCCACCGTCGAGAAGGCGCCGTAGCCGACGCCCATGAACGCGGCGGCCACCATCGTCATCTCGAAGGTCGGTGCGGCCACGATCACCACACCCGACGCCGCCTGCACGACCGTGGCCCCCACGGCGAGCCGGCGCCGCTCCCCGGTGCGGTCGGAGACGATTCCGGTGATCACGGAGGCGAGCACCACGAAGACCGTGTATACGACGATCAGCAGGAGGAGGTTGTCCTGTGCGGTCGTGCTCTCCTGTCCGAGGCCGTGGAGGAGGAAGAAGAGGAACAGCGCCGTGCCGAGGGCGTTGCCGATGTTGGTGACGAGTCGTCCGGAGAGCATCCAGGCGAAGTCGCGGTCGCGGAGCGACGCCAGGCGGGGCCGCCCGATGCGCTGAGGACGCAGCGCCTCCGTGCTCGGCGGGTCCGGCAGCAGCAGCGCCGCCGCGACCCCGACCACCGCGATGATGCCGGCGAGGAGCAGATACCCGGCGACGATGTCGAGGCCCAGCAGCACGACGAGCCCTACCCCCAGCACGATCCCGACCGCCTGGCTCGACCCGACCGCGGCGGACGCGGCACCGCGCTGCGTCGTCGGGAGCTGGTCGGCGATGAGCGCGGTGAACGCGGCGGAGGAGACGGCGACGCCGATCGAGACGCCGACCCAGCCGGCGCCGACTGCCCATGGGCCCTCGGCGAACCCGGTGAGGACGAGACAGACGGCCGTGAGCGCGACCCCTCCCAGAGCCCATGGCCGCCGCCGGTGCGCGCCGGCGCGGGCTCGATCCGAGAGCGCCCCGGCGAGCGGCCCGGCGACGACGCCGGCGAGACCACCCACTCCGAGCACGATCCCGGAGGAGACGACGCCGCGGATCCAGTCGTCCTCCGGAGTGTCGAGCTGCAGCGGGAGAAGGAGCTGGACCGGGGTGAGCTGGACGGTCCAGATGGCGAGCCAGGCGAGCGTGAACAGCGACATCCAGCGAAGACCGGCGCGGCGGGCGACGAGGCCTGGGGTACCGGTCATGCCCGTGCCGCCGCGGCGTCCCTGGCCTCACGAGCGCCGGCGACGAGGTCGCGGTACCACCCGTAGGAAGCCTTCGGAGTGCGCTCCCCCGACGAGAAGTCCACGTGCACGAGACCGAACCGCTGAGTGTAGCCGTCCGTCCATTCCCAGTTGTCGAGCAGGGACCAGACCGTGTACTCCTCGACCGGGACGCCGGCATCGAGGGCCTCGCCCACCGCGTCGATGTGCGTGGAGAGGTAGGCGATCCGGTCGGCATCCTCGACGGCACCGGCGACGTCGGGTTCGGGGAAGGACGCTCCGTTCTCCCCGATGATGATCGGTGGCATGTCCGGGTGTCGTCGGTGCAGATCGATGAGGAGGTCGCGCAGGGCGGACGGCATGATCGGCCACTCCGGTCCGAACCCGGTGACGGGGACTCCGGGCGTGGGCACGATCTCGAACGGGATGTCGGCATCCGGAGCACCGGCGGTGACGGTCGTCGGGTTGTAGAAGTTCACCCCGTAGAAGTCGATCGATCCCGCGATGCGGGCGAGGTCGTCGCCGAGGATGGGCAGCGGCGGGAGTCCGAGTGCCTCCAGGTGCGGTGACGTCCCGGACAGCAGAGGCTCGCTGAACAACCGGTTGTGCAGGAGGTCGTACACCGCGGCAGCGGTGCGATCCTCCTCGGTGTCCCGCAGCGGCAGGACCCAGGTGTGGTTGTTGACGAGACCGACGCTCGCCGCACCTCGGGCATGCAGCGCCTCTGCGGCTCGGGAATGGGCGAGCAGCTGGTGGTGCACGGTCGGAAGCGCACCGAAGAGGAGCTGTCTCCCCGGCGCGAGTGCCCCGACCGCGTAGCCCTGCAGTGTCGTCATGGCGGGCTCGTTCAGCGTGTACCAGGAGGACACCCGGTCACCGAGACGGGCGGCGACGAGGGCGGCGTACTCGCCAAAGCGCTCGGCGGTGTCGCGGGCGAGCCAGCCACCGTCGGCCTCGACCGCGCTCGGCAGCTCCCAGTGATAGAGGGTCGGGAACGGGGTGACACCGGCCGCGAGCAGACCATCGACGACGCGGGCGTAGTGGTCCAGCGCTGCGATGTTCCCGGGTCCGTGACCGTCCGGCTGCACGCGCGCCCACGGGATCGAGAACCGGTAGCGATCGAGCCCGAGTCCGGCTGCCAGGGCGACGTCATCCTCCACACGGCGATAGCTGTCGCACGCTGGTTCCGCGGTCGAGCCGTCCCGGATTCGTCCCGGCTTCGCGATCTCGTCGTCCCAGATCGACCGTCCCGCACCGTCAGCACGACGGGAACCCTCGATCTGGACGGATGAGGTGGCGGCGGACCAGCGTAGCCGCGCACGCGCGGTCGGGTCGGTGCTGAGGGGGGTCATCGGGCTCCTGACGTCGTCGTCGTTGTGGATGATTCTGCACCCGGTCCCGCCTTCCGCGCGACGGCGTCTCGCCTGGGCGATGTCGTTTCGCACGATCCCACCCGGTACTGGTAGACTCGACTCTTGGCTTGCGTGTGGGTTCTTCCCTCACGACCGCCGTGCAGCAGCCCTCTTCTGCTGCCGGCACTCCGAATAACTCCTGTACAGAAAGCGTCCACACGTGGCAAACATCAAGTCGCAGATCAAGCGCAACAAGACCAACGAGAAGGCTCACGAGCGCAACAAGGCCGTGAAGAGCGAGCTGAAGACTCTCGTCCGCCAGACCCGCGCGGCCGTCGCCGCCGGCGACAAGGCCGCCGCCGAGAAGAACCTGAAGAAGGCCTCGGTCAAGCTCGACAAGGCCGTCAGCAAGGGTGTCCTGCACAAGAACCAGGCGTCGAACCGCAAGTCGGCGATCGCCAAGCAGGTCTCCGCTCTCTGAGCTTCTGACTTCCGGAAAGCCCGTCTCCTCGTGAGGCGGGCTTTCTGCTTTCGCGCAGGGGCTTATCCCCCGAACGGCTCACGGGTGGCGATGACCGTCACCATCCGCTCGAGCGCGAAGATGGGGTCACGCGCCGCACCCTTGACCTCGGCGTCGGCGCGCGCGGTGGCCTGGATCGCCATTCCGAGGGAGCGCTCGTTCCAGCCCGCCAGGTCGCGACGCGCGCGGTCGACCTGCCAGTCCTTCATCCCGAGGCGCTGGGCGAGCTGCCTGCTGGGTTCACGATTGCCGGCGACGCGCGCCATCGTGCGCAGCTTCATCGCGAACGCGGCGACCATCGGCACCGGGTCCGCACCGGAGGACAGGGCATGCCGAAGCGCCACGAGAGCCTCACCGTATCGGCCGGCGATGGCCGTGTCGGCGACGACGAACGCCGACACCTCGACCCGCCCGCCGTAGTACTTGGTGACGACCTCTTCGGTGATGTCACCGTCAACATCGCCGATGAGCTGCTGACATGCAGCGGCGAGCTCGGTGAGGTCGTCGGCGAATGCCGAGACGAGCGCGCGGAGTGCCGGCGGAGCGATGCGCTTCTTGGCCGCCTTGAACTCCCCCGCCGCGAAGTCGACCCGGTCGCCGTCGCGCTTGATGGCGGGGCAGGCGATCTCGATCCCACCGCCGGTCCCCGCGCGGAGGGCGTCGAGGAGCTTCTTCCCGCGGACACTGGCGCCCGTGTGCCGGAGCACGACGGTCGCGCCCTCCTGCGGGTTCTCCAAATACCCGATGGCCTCATGGAGGAACGCGTCGGAGCACTTCTCCACGCCGGACACGCGGACCAGTCGCGGCTCACCGAACAGGGACGGTGAGGTGAGGGAGAGCAGTGTGCCGGGAGCATAGTCGTCGGCACGGACGTCGCTGACCTCGAGTGCCGGGTCCTCGGCACGGAGGTAGTCGCGCACCCCGGCGATCGCGCGCTCGGCGCAGACCTCCTCCGGGCCCGAGACGAGCACCAGCGGCGCGGGATGCGGCTCCCGCCAGGACACCTGCGGGATCTTCGTGGCCTTCGCGCCGCCACGGGAGGGAGGACGGGAGGCTGCCATGGGACCAGCCTACCGGCGGTGTCGGACACCCGACTCAGGGCGGCGCGACGTCGGTCCAGACGCGGAGGGCGTCGTCCTCGATGCCGAGCAGGGTGCGGCCGTCGCGATCGGTGCGGTAGACCTGCGTCCCGAGAGCCGACAGGAGATCCAGGGTCTCCCGACGCGGGTGCCCGTAGTCATTGTCGGCGCCGACCGTGATGAGCGCCACCCTCGGCTGCACAGCGTCATAGAGGGCGGGTTCCTGGTCGGCGCTGCCGTGGTGGGCGACCTTCACCACGTCGTATCCCGTCAGCGGCGTGCTCCGGAGCAGCGCGCGCTGCGGGGCAGCGGAGAGGTCACCCAGGAAGAGCGCTCGGGGCACTCCTCCCCCGACGAATTCGGTGACGACGCTCGCGTCGTTCCCTGGCGGGAAGGCGGCACTGTGCGGCAACGGCCAGAGCACCCGCCATGCCGCTCCGCCCAGCGCGCCCCGGTCCCCGGCGTCGACCGGCCGGAGGGCTCCGCCCGCTCGGGCCAGGCCGTCGAGCGCACGCGCATCGGCGGCATCGGCAGGTGGTCCATGCAGCACCGTGCCCACTTTGCCTTCGAGTGCCGTCGCGCCTCCGATATGGTCCGCGTCGAAATGTGTGAGCACGAGGAGGTCGATGTGGTTGATGCTCAGCGAGCGCAGACAGGCGTCGAGCGCCGTCGGGTCCGGTCCCGTGTCGATGAGGGCCACGGCGTCCTGCGAACGCACCAGGACCGCATCGCCCTGGCCCACGTCGCACGCAGCGATCGCCCACCCGTGGGGCGTCACGAGCGAGGCGAGCGGACCGTCGATCAACGCACGGGAGGCGCCGACGGACGCGACGACGATGAGAACGCCGGCCGCCACGCGTCGAGCGGCGGGGAGCACAGCGCCGGGCGTCCAGGCCCGTCCCGCGCGAACCGACGCCGTCACGACGTCGGTTCGCGCGACTCCCCGGACGCGCGGCCCTCCGCGGCAGCACACGACGGCGATCGCGACGCTCACCAGCGTGACCACCGCAGCGCTGCCGAGGCCGGCAGGGAGGAGCACCTGAGCACCCGGGAGCCCGGCGGTGACCCGCGCGACCGTCGCGATCCACGCCGATGGCAACCAGGCGGACGCGGCGAGCAGATCCGCGACGACGGGGACAGGGGCAGCGAGACAGGCGAGGAGCCCGATCACCGTCGCGAGCGGCGCGGCCGGCTCGGCGAGGAGGTTCGCGACGACCGAGACGAGCGACTGCTGCTCCGCGAACAGCGCGATCACGGGCGCGCACGCGAGCTGCGCCGCCAGAGGCACCGCGATCGCGAGGGCGAGCGGACGGGGCAGCCAGCGCGCGATCCCGTCCGCCAGCGCCGGGGCGAGGAGGATGAGTGCCCCGGAGGCCACGGCGGACAGCGCGAATCCCGGCGTCGATGCGAGCCAGGGGTCGGCCACGAGGAGAGCGGCCACGCACAGGGCCAGGATGCCGGCCCCAGCGCTCGGACGCCCGACGAGGATCGACAGCATGCCCGCCGCGGCCATCGTGGCGGCCCGGATGACGCTCGGCTCCGGCGTCACGAGCACCACGAAGGCGGCCAGCGCCACGACGGCGAGAACGACCCGCAACGCCCGCGCCCCTCCGCACAACGCGACGATCCCGAAGACCGCAGCGACGACGATCGCGCAGTTCGCCCCGGATACAGCGGTGAGGTGGCTGAGGCCGCTCGTGCGCATGTCGGCGTCGACCCCGTCGGGCACCGCGGTGGTGTCGCCCACGGCCAGCCCGGGAAGGAGCCCCGCACCGGGTTCCGGGAGTCGGGTGGCGCGCTCGACGAACGACCGTCGCAGGTCGGCAGCGATTCCGAAGACACCCGGCGCCGCCCGCTCCATGGTTCCCACGGTGACGAAGACGACGAGCCCCGCCCGCTCCCCCGGATCCGTTCCCATACTCTCGCCGGTCACCCGCACGACCGCACCGAGGACGAACCCCTCAGCCTCCGCGATCCCGATACGCACCGGTCCGCCCGCCAGCCCCGCGGCACCCGGCGCACCGATGCCGCTCAGCTGCACGTCCATCCACAGGCGCCCGTCCCGCCCCACGGACGCCGATGACGACACCTGCCCCACCGCTTCGACGACCCTGCCGTCCCACTCCCGCACGGCGTCACGGTCCGCAGACTGTACGAGCACGGTGAATGCCACGGCGGCCCCGGCCGCGAGAACCACGATCATCAGGCCGCTCCACGTCGCGGCTGCCGAACGCCGGAGCGCGAGCACGGCGCCGATGATCACCGCGGATGCCAGGCATCCACCCGCAAGCCACCCCGCCGTTCCCGGCACGAAAACGCAGACCAGGGCCATACCCCACGCACCGACCGCTACCGGCAGCAGGCGCAGATCACGGGTCACCCGGTTCCCCACTCGGGCCCCGGGGACGAACGCTGCGACTCATGCATCCGATCACCCTAGAGTCGCGCCGGTGCCCACTCCCCCCACCGCGACCGCCGCTGCACGAGCGGAGGACAACACCTCTCGAGGTCAGGACGTGGAGGAGCACTCTCCGAGGGCGGAGAGACAGTCGGCGTCGGGCGCGACCGTTCCATCAGCCTGACTGCGGCAGACAGGCGTAGCGTGGGGTTCACGACGACACCGCTATGCTTCGCGCATGACTGAATCTCTGGGGGATTCTCCGGACGAACTCCCTGTGGCCGAGCGCAAGCTCAGCCGTCGGGGATGGCTGATCACGCTCCTCGCAGTGGGGTGGCTCGCAATGACAATCGGCGCAGCATTTCTTGTCGCCGACCTCACCGGACGATGGATCCCTACCGTCTTCCTCGGACTCACGTTCGGCCTCGGTGTGTTCATCCCCGTGATTCGAGATCAAAAGCGGCGGAGACGGGAACTCTCCGATGCGGGCAGCGGTCCGGGGAAATAGATGGCTGCGCCTGACCCCGCACCGTCCCTGATCCAGCAGCGCCTCGCTCTCGGACGCTTGCGTCTGACCGCTCTCTTCATGATGATCGGCTGGGGCGCAGTCGCGGCACTCCGGGGCGTAGGCATCCATGACGTCGCCGACGTTGTCAACTGGATCGCCTTCCTCCTACCGTTGGCACTGGCGTCGTACGGAGTGAAGCTCTGGTTCGACTACCGCCGCAAGGTGCGTGCCTTCGAGGCTGCGCACGGACCGGACGCTGGCAAGCAGGCGTAGCACGACGCTCCTCTCTCGCCCCTGCGCACTCCGGGACCGTGGCAGCGGCGCCCGAGGCGTGACGCTCGTCACACGCGTACCCCGTCGCGCAGCCCCTCCAAGACCTTCTCGCCGATCCCCGGTACCGCCAGGAGGTCGTCCACCGTGCGGAACCGACCATTCTCCTCGCGCCACGCGACGATGCGCTCGGCAAGCGCCGGCCCGATTCCCGGAAGCTCTTCCAGAGCTGCCTCATCCGCGGTGTTCAGGTCGACGGCGCCATCACCCGGAGCCCCGGGCCGAGGCGTCGGCGACGGCACCCACGACCGGCACGAGGATCTGCTCCCCGTCCTCGACCCGTCGGGCGAGGTTGACCCCCGCGAGGTCGGCGGCATCCGTCGACCCGCCGGCGGCCGCGAGAGCATCGACGACCCGGGAGTCGGTTCGCAACACGTACAGACCCGGGCGCTCGACCGCCCCGAGCACATGCACGTAGATCTCCGCGGGCGCGGACTCGACCGACGCCGAGCTCTCCGCGAGCGGAACGGCCTCGACGGACGACGGTCGGCCCTGCAACAGCCCGAGGCCGACGGCCGTGGAAAGCGCGATGATCGCCAGCACGACCGCCGCGCCGAGCCCGAGGCGGAGCCTCCGACGGGGCGGAGGAGGTGGAGGCGGCGACGAGGTCATCCAGTCACCCTATGCGTCGCGTCCATCGCCTCCCGGCTCCGGACACAGCGACCGTGGAGAGACGCTCAGATGGGACTCGTCGTGGAGGACGGCCGTTCCCGGTCGCGACGTGATCCGGGAATCATCCCTTCGCGCCGGGGTAGGCGGAACCGCGGAGCACGCCGAGGACTCAGCCCTTGACGACGATGCTGACGATCTTCGGGGCCCGCACAACGACCTTGACGATCTCGCGATCACCGATCGACCGGATGACGCGCTCATCGGCTCGTGCCAGCGCCTCGAGCTCGGCCTCGCCGATGCGTGCCGGCACCTCGAGCTGCGCGCGCACCTTGCCGCCGATCTGCACGACCGCGGTGACGGTGTCCTCGACGAGGAGCGCCGGATCGGCGGAGCGCCACGACACGAGTCCGACGGACGGCTCGTGCCCGAGGATCTCCCACATCTCCTCCGCGGTGTGCGGGGCGATGAGGTCGAGCATGACGGCGATGGTCTCCGCCGCCTCACGGACGGCGGGGTCGGCAGCACCGGCAGCGCCGTCGATCGTCTTCCGGGTCACGTTGACCAGCTCCATCAGACGGGCGACGAGCACGTTGAACTTCGTCTGCTCGACCAGCGCGGGCGCTTCGGCGAGCAGCTTGTGCGTCGCGCGGCGCAGCGCCGCGTCGCCCCCGTCGAAGACGACGTCGACCGGGCTGGCGACCTCGTGGGCGACACGCAGGGCGCGCGACAGGAACTTCTGCGCACCGGTCATCGAGACGTCGGCCCAGTCCTTGTCGTCCTCCACCGGACCGGCGAAGGCCAGCCCGACGCGCAGGGCGTCGGCGCCGTGGGCGTCGAGCTCCTCCTGGAACAGCACCAGGTTGCCCTTGCTCTTCGACATCTTCTGCCCGTCGAGCAGGACCATGCCCTGGTTGATCAGGTTGGAGAAGGGCTCCGTGAAGTCGATCAGCCCCATGTCGAAGAGGACCTTCGTGATGAAGCGGGCGTAGAGCAGATGCAGGATCGCGTGCTCGACGCCGCCGATGTACGAGTCCACCGGTGCCCAACGTGCCGCCTGGGCCGGGTCGAACGCCTGCGTGTCGCTGTTCGGGGACAGGAACCGCAGGAAGTACCAGGAGCTGTCGACGAAGGTGTCCATCGTGTCGGGGTCGCGCAGCACCGGGTCACCGGTCTCGGGATCGGTCGTGCGCACCCAGCTCTCCGCGCCGCCCAGCGGCGAGGTGCCCTTCGGCTTGAGGTCCAGGCCCTCCACGCTCGGCAGCTTCACGGGCAGCCGGTCCTCCGGCACGGGGATGATCCGGCCGTCCTCGGCGTGCAGCATGGGGATCGGGGTTCCCCAGAAACGCTGACGCGAGATCAGCCAGTCGCGCAGGCGGTAGTTCTTCGCCGCGCGACCGGTGCCGGATGCCTCCAGCTGCTCGATGGCGCGGGCGATCGCGTTGCGCTTGGACAGTCCGTTCAGCGGACCGGAGTTGATCATGCGCCCCTCGCCGGTGAGCGCGACACCGGTCTTCGCCGGGTTCTGCTCGTCGAGCGCGGCATCCGCATCGATCGGGACGCCGTCCTCGTCCACCTCGATGACCGGCATGGCACCGGTCACCGGAGCGGTGGTGTCGACGACGACCTTCACCGGCAGGTCGAACGCGCGTGCGAAGTCGAGGTCACGCTGGTCGTGCGCCGGGACCGCCATGACGGCGCCGTGCCCGTAGTCGGCCAGCACGTAGTCGGCGGCCCAGATCGGGAGCTTCTCGCCGTTGACCGGGTTGATGGCGTAGCGGCCCAGGAACACGCCCGTCTTGGGGCGGTCGGTGGACTGACGGTCGATGTCGGTGGTCTTCTGCACCTCGGCCAGGTACGCCTGGAAGCGCTCGCGCACCTCCGGCTCGGCGTCGGCGGCGAGCTCCGCGGCCAGGTCGCCATCCGGGGCCACGACGAAGAACGTCGCACCGTGCAAGGTGTCGGGGCGCGTCGAGAACACCGTCACCGGCTCCTCGCGCCCCTCGATGCGGAAGTCGACGTCGGCGCCGACCGAGCGGCCGATCCAGTTGCGCTGCATCTGCAGCACCTTGTGCGGCCAGAATCCCTCGAGCTGGTTCAGGTCGTCCAGCAGACGGTCCGCGTAGTCGGTGATGCGGAAGTACCACTGCGTGAGCTTCTTCTTGACGACCTCGTAGCCGCAGCGCTCGCAGCGCCCATCGACGACCTGCTCGTTCGCCAGCACGGTCTGGTCGTTGGGGCACCAGTTCACCGGGCTCTTCTTGCGGTAGGCCAGGCCGCGCTCATACATCTTCAGGAACAGCCACTGGTTCCAGCGGTAGTACTCCGGGTCGGAGGTGTGCAGCACCCGGCTCCAGTCGAACGAGACACCGTACTGCTGGAAGCCGACCTTCTGCTGCGCGATGTTCTGGTACGTCCATTCGCGCGGATCGGCACCCTGACGGATCGCGGCGTTCTCCGCCGGCAGACCGAAGGAGTCCCATCCGATCGGGTTCAGGACGTTGTGACCGCGGTGACGCCAGAAGCGGGCGACGATGTCGGAGTAGAGGTAGTTCTCCGCGTGCCCCATGTGCAGGTCACCGGAGGGGTACGGGAACATGGCCAGCACGTAGCGCCGCGGCCGGGTGTCCTCGTCGCCGCCCGTGAGGAACGTCTCGTGCTCCGCCCAGTACTTCTGCCACTTGGCCTGGATGGCGTGCGGCGAGGAGAACTCCTCGTCGACGGGAGCGGTGGACATGTTCTCGGACAACGAACGCACGACCAATCTGAAGGAAAAAACGGGATCAGTTCAGGATATCGGAACGCCAGGTCGCGGGCATTTCCGCGCCCAGCGCCGCGAGGGGGGCCCTGGCCTTGGTGGCGACCTCACGCACCTCGGCCGCCGGCACCGAACCCCAGGTGATCCCCCCGCCCGCGCCGACGAACGCCGCATCCGCGTCAACCACGATGCTGCGGATGACCATCGCGAGATCGAGAGCCCCGTCCACGCCGATGTAGCCGAAGCAGCCGGCGTAGATGTCGCGAGGAGCGCCCTCGAGATCGTGCAGCTGCGTCATGGCCGACAGCTTCGGGGCCCCGGTCATGCTCCCGGCGGGGAACGCCGCCTCCAGCAGCACTCCGACGGTGATCCCCTCCGCGGCCGTGCCGCTGACCGTGCTCACGAGTTGATGCACGGCCGGATAGCTCTCGACTTCCCAGAGGCCTTCGACGCGGATCGACCCCGGAACGCAGACCCGGGAGAGGTCGTTGCGCATGAGATCGACGATCATGACGTTCTCGGCCCGCTCCTTCGGGTCCGCGGCGAGCTCTGCGGCGAGCGCGGCATCGGTCACGGCGTCGGTGCCCCGAGGACGAGTCCCCTTGATGGGACGGGTGCGGATGACCCCACCGCTGGCGTGAAGGAACTGTTCGGGGCTGGCGCTCAGGAGCGCACGTCCTCCGATGCGCAGGAAACCGCCATGGTGCGCCGGTGTGGCGGCCCGGAGCTGCTCGTACACGGCGACGGGGTCGTGGGTGCCTGGCACGGTGAACCGCGTCGTGAGGCAGAGCTGGTAGGCGATGCCCGCATGGATGAGGTCACGGCAGCGGCCGATGAGCTTCTCGTACGCGTCGGGGGTGTGTCGGGCCTCCGCGACCGGACGGGCCTCCGCCGCACGGACGCGACTCTCCGCACGGGGCGCGGTCAGAAGGGACTGCAGCCAGCGCTCCCCCTCGTCGTCGGTCTCGCCCTCGGGGGACAGCAGCCACAGTCGGCGCGCGCCGTGATCGAACGCGAGAGCCCTGGTCACGCGCAGCCAGGTCCGAGCGTCCGGTTCCATCTCCCCGGCGACCGGCGCCCCCGCGAGAGCCGCACCGCTCTCGTAGTCGCGCCAGCCCACCCATCCCCCGCGTAACGGCGGCATCCCCGCTTCCACGGGATCGGTGTCGAGACGTACGTCCCCGGGCAGCGGTTCCGCGACGCCAGTGCCGAGGAAGCTCCATCCCTCGACGGCGTCAGCGCCCGCATCGAGCCAGAACACGTCCGCCTCCCGCTGCGCGAGCGCCGGGAACAGACGCTCCGACGCCACCCAGGACGGCAGCGGTCGGGGGCTCAGGCGGTCGGGCACCTTTCCAGCCTAGGACCGGGCCGCTCCCGTATCCTCATGGGGTGGACGACCTCCTGCTCTGGCTCCTCGACACCGTGCAGTCGATCGATCCGGTCACGCGCACACTGGTCGCCGGTCTCGCCGTCATGCTGGAGACGAGCATCCTCATCGGCCTCATCGTCCCGGGCGACACCATCGTCATCATCGCCTCGATGGGCGTCGCCACTCCCCTGGAGGGCATCGCGATGGGGGTGGCCGTCGTCGTCGGCGCCCTGATCGGGGAGAGCATCGGGTTCTGGCTCGGCCGCTGGCTGGGCCCCTACATCCGCGCCTCCTGGCTGGGTCGACGGATCGGCGAGCACAACTGGGTCCGCGCGGAGAACTACCTCGCCCGGCGCGGCGGCATCGCCATCTTCCTCTCCCGCTTCCTCCCGGTCCTGCACTCCCTCGTCCCTCTCACGGTGGGGATGAGCGAGTACCCCTACCGGCGCTTCCTGGCCTGGACGACCCCGGCCTGCATCATCTGGGCCTCGGCGTACGTGAGCGTCACCTCCCTGGCGGCCGGGAGCTTCCGCGAGCTCGTCGACCGCGTGCACTTCGCGGGGTACCTGTTCGTCGGAGTCATCGCCCTGTTCCTCGTCCTCGCCTATCTGGGCAAGAGGCTGCTGCACCGTCTCGAAGCCCGTCATCTGGAGGCCCCGGCGACGGAGTCCGACGCCGACGTGAAAGACTGAGGCAATGGCCCCCGCACCCCCGGCGCCCAGGATCCACTGGTTCGCCCGACTCGAGCACCGTCTGCACGTGTGGCGCGAGGGACGAGCGCGCCGCCGCGGTCGCAACGCCACTGTCCTGCCCTTCCCCGGCTACGGAGGCCCCGGATGGGTGCGCGTGCTCGGCCGGGTGCTGATCGTCCCGCCGCAGCGAAACAACCGTGACGGCGAGCCGGCGAGCATCCGCGGCTGGCGCAGCTTCGTCGGCATCCCCGTGGGTTTCGCCTCGGTCAGCGTGCACCTCGGAGACGGCACTCATCAGGTCGTCGCCGACCGCGGCGGCGTGATCGACTCGGTCATCCGCGCCGAGCTGGAACCCGGCTGGCAGACCTTCACCATCACCGTCGAAGGGCAGGAGCCCATCGAGGCCCGCGCCTTCATCGTCGCGGAGAGCACGCGGTTCGGCGTCGTCTCCGACGTCGACGACACCGTCATGGTCACGGCGCTCCCTCGACCATTCATCGCCTTCTGGAACTCGTTCGTCGTCGACGAGCACGCGCGCATCCCGGTACCGGGCATGGCCGTGCTGCTCGACCAGCTCCTCCGGCAGCACCCCGGAGCGCCCATGATCTACCTCTCCACGGGTGCCTGGAACGTCGCACCCACACTCTCCCGGTTCCTCGGCCGGCATCTCTTCCCCGCCGGCTCGCTGCTGCTGACCGACTGGGGTCCCACGCACGATCGCTGGTTCCGGAGCGGGCGCGAGCACAAGCTCACCAACCTGCGCCGACTGGCCACCGAGTTCCCCGACGTGAAGTGGCTGCTCATCGGCGACGACGGACAGCATGACGAGGCCATCTACACGCAGTTCCAGGAGGAGCACCCGGATTCCGTCGCGGGTGTCGCGATCCGTCGACTGCTGCCCGCGGAGGCGGTGCTCGCCGGCGGTCGTGCCGAGATGGAGTCCCATGATGCGGACGAGGCGCCGTGGGTGAGCGCAGAGGACGGCGCGGGCCTTCGCGACCAGCTCGGCGACGCCGGCATCCTGCAGTGACATGATCCTCACGCGTGATGACTGGCTGCGGCGGGAGGACGCGCATCGGCAACGGGCCGACGCGCTGACGGCGGCGCACCGGGAGCGCGTCGCGCGCGGCGAGAAGCACCCCGTGTGGGACTTCCTCTTCACCTACTACGGCTACAAGCCCGCGCAGCTCCGCCGCTGGCACCCCGGAGCGGGCGTGGAGCTGCAGGATGCGTCCGAACGGGCGGCGTGGCGCTGGTACGTCCCCGGGAACACACCCGACGGCGTCGTGCCCGATGCGGAGCGCTTCGCGGCCGAGAAGCCCGAGCTCGCTCGACTGGTGGCCCTCATGCTGCGCCGCACCGGCTCCCGTCCCGGGCAGTTCGGCTGCTTCGGGCTGCACGAGTGGGCGATGGTCTACAACGCCGCGGAGCATCGGCACGCCGTCCCCCTTCGGCTTGGTCAGGCGGGCACGGATGCGGTGGTCGAGGCGCACGACCTCCGCTGCACGCACTTCGACGCCTTCCGGTTCTTCACCCCGGATGCGGCGCCCCGCAACCGCACGGCTTTGACGAGAGACGACCAGCCCCTGTTCGAACAGCCCGGCTGCTTGCACGCCGGCATGGATCTGTACAAGTGGGCGATGAAGCTCGGGCCGCTGATTCCCGGCGAACTGCTCCTGGACACGTTCGAGCTCGCGCGCGACATCCGGCTGCTCGACATGCAGGCGGCCCCCTACGATCTCTCGGCCTGGGACGTCGAACCGGTACGCATCGAGACCCCGGAGGGCAAGGCGGAGTACGTCCGACGCCAGCGCGGCTTCGCGGAACGCGGTGCCGCTCTCCGCTCTTCCCTCCTCGCCGCCTGGCTCGCACCCGAGGGTCGCGCCGCGGCCTGAGGGTCAACCCGCAGGGGCGCAGTCGCCGCAGACACTCCACGACGACGTCGTATCGGAAAGCTGCAGGCGCAACGCGAGCACGCGCGTCGCAGCATCCGCGAGGCGATCGGCGGGCAGAGTGCCGGCATCGACCGCCGCGGCGATTCCCGCAGCCATCTCTCCCGCCGTCCGGGCATCGGAGCCCGCGATCATCAGCACCAGATCATTGCCGGCCGCCACCGCCGCGACGCCGTTCGCGACCGGATCGGCATACGCCGGGTCCCCGGAGGAGAGCAGCATGCCGAGGTCATCCGTGACGGACACCCCGTCGAAGCCGAGCTCGCCCCGAGCGATGCGATGCCACTCGGCGGACAGCGAGGCCGGCCGCGCGTCCACCGCCGTGTAGGCGAGATGGCCGTACATCAGCAACGAAGCACCGGCTTCGATGCCGGCGGCGAACGGGAGCCCGTCCGCTTCTCGCCACGCGGCCTTCGTCATCCCCGTGCTCGGGATCGCGTGATGCGAGTCGCCCGGCGCCGCTCCGTGCCCGGGGAAGTGCTTGAGCGTCGAAGCCACGACATGCTCCTGCCCCTTCGTCGCGGCGGCGGTGCGGTCGGCGGCACTCTGCGGATCGGTGCCGAGAGCCCGCCCGAAGATGAAGGAGCCGGGGTCGGCGGGGACGTCGGCCACCGTGCCGAAGTCGACCGTGATCCCCGCCCGAGCCACGAGCGCGCCACGGGCTGCGAAGGCCGCCGCGGTCTCGGCGACCGGGCGACTCTTCAGAGTCGGCGACGCCGGGTAGGTGTCCCAGGGCAGCCGCGAGACGATGCCCCCTTCCTGGTCCACCGCGATCAGCGGGGGCAGAGCGGGATCGATCGTCAGCGCTGCCGTCAGCGCGCGGAGTTCCGACTCGGACTCCGGGATGTTGCCACCCATGAGGATGAAGCCGCCGAGCCCCGACTGCATGTAGGCGCGAAGCGCCGCGGGGTCGCTCCCGCCGATGTGACCCATCACGATGGACGAGGCCTGCTCCGCGGTGCTCATCTCCGCGACGAGGGCGGCGGCATGATCCCGCAGGCCGTCGCCGTCGGCCGCCTGCACGGTCACCACGTCTGCCGGCGGGCTGGACGGTGCCGCCGACGACGAGGCGGCGGCCCCGGCGCCCACGGCGGTGATCAGCGCGGTCAGGGCCGTCGCGGCACCGAGGCCCCGCCGCATGCGGCGCCCGAACGAACGAGCCGGGTTCATGGCTCTCAGCGCGCGAGCGCCTCGACGATCGGTACCGAGGTCTCCTCGTCGCCGTTGCCGAAGCGGATCGTGCGCCCGATCGTTCCGGGGTCCTCCAGGGCCGCGACGATGACAGCCGCGACGTCGGCACGGGAGACCTCGCCGCGCCCCTCGGGGTCGATGCGGATCCGCCCGGTCGGGTCGTCGAAGGTCAGCGCGCCGGGGCCGAGGATCGTCCCGTCGAGGCCCGAGGCGCGGAGGTGCTCGTCGGCAGCCCACTTCGCGTCCGCGTACGGGAAGAAGGAGTCGTCCTCCGGGACGCCGTGGTCGGCCGTGGAGCCGATCCACGACACCATGACGTACCGCCGCACGCCGGCGCGCTCCGCCGCGTCCATCGTCCGCACCGCCGCGTCCCGGTCGACCGCGTAGGTGCGCTCGGGACTGCCGCCGCCGGCGCCCGCGGACCACACCACGGCGTCGTGCCCGCGGATGATCTCGGCGAGGGCGTCGACGTCCATGGTCTCGATGTCGGCGACGAGCGCGATGGCGCCGCCGTCTTCCACCTCGGACACATGATCGGGATTCCGGATCACGCCCGTGACCTCATGTCCTCGGGCGACGAGGAGCGGGGCGAGCAGCAGAGCGATGCGGCCGTGGCCGCCGAAGACGAGGATGCGCGACATGTCTTCACCCTACGCGCCCCCGCCGACGTCAGCCCGGCGTCTGCGAGCTGTCGATGACGAAAGCCTGCGGATGCGACGGCAGATACCGCACGACGACAGGCGCGCCGGTCGGGATCCACGCGTCGCGATCGGGGTACACGGCAGGAGTGAAGAAATCGCTCTCCAGGGTGTACTCGGTGCCGTCCGCCGCCGTGAACGTCACCCAGTCCCCGTCGACGGTTCCCGTCGTCGGGCGGCCGTTCTCGAAGACGTATGCGCGGGTCACCGGGACACCGGTCAGGCTCAGGATCCCGACGATGAGAGAGCCGAGCATCACGAAGGCCAGTACGCGGAAGACCAGGCGGACCACGGTGCCGCCGACGTTCCCGCGGGATCGGCTCTCCGCGGGGAGCAGCCCCTCGCGTTCGCGGACGGCGCGCAGGGACCCGCCGCGCGTCGTTCCCCGCGCGGAGATCGCGAACAGCCCGAGGATCGAGAACGCCGCGATGAAGACCATCGCATAGCCGTGCGCGGCCGGGAAGTTCACCAGCCACATCAGCGTGTCCAGGGGGTTCATCGTGCCGCCTCCTTCTCGATGGTGACGGCGACCGTGTGCGGATCCTCCCGGCGGTAGAACGCCCAGACGGGAGCCCCCACCTGCAGCCGCGAGACGGCCTGCGGGTAGACGAACACGGTGGTGTCAGCCTCCCATGGCTCCGCGCCCTCCGGGGCCACCAGCACCTTCAGCGCGAGCTCGCTCTGCCCCTCGCGACGCCGCCCGGTCGGACGGACCTCGACGACGGAGGCGGGAACCTGGGTTCCCGTCGTGCGCGCGCGGACCTGGGACGGGTCGATGAGGCCGCGGTCGATGCGCCACTGCAGCATCGCCTCACGGACGGTCGGGTCGCTGAGATCGGCGAGCTCGACCGTGTCGGGGTCCTCGAGGCTGTAGCGGACCGGGACGGGCTGTCCGACCTGCAGCGCTCCGACGTCACCGGCATCGAGCAGCATGCGCAGCTGTCCGATGAAGTCATCGCCGACGCTCGGGCTGACCCGGATGAAGAGGTCGTACTGAGGCACATCGTTCACGGTCACCCCAGTGCGGGACATCTCGACGATGGTGCCGACGCCGATCTGCACCGGCCCGCGGACCTTCTTGCGCCGCGCCAGACCCGACATCGACCCGCCGAAGGTGAGCAGCAGGCCCCAGGCGACGCCGATCACGATCGGTCCGCCCAGGCCGTCCTCACCCGCGAAGGGGAGGATCCACTCGCGCTGGTTCACCCCGAACAGGCCTTCACCCACCCACACCACGAGCCACGCGGACAGCAGCAGCCAGACGACGGTCAGGACGATGCGCAGCATGCCTCCCAGCGTATCCATAGGAGCCGCCCCTGGACGAACCGGTCAGGACGAGACCGGGGTCCCCACTCCCTCGAGGGCGCGGACGACGCCGGCCGCAGCGGCTCGCCCCGCCCGGTTCGCGCCGATGGTGCTCGCGGAGGGACCGTAGCCGACGAGCTGCACCCGGGGATCCGCCACCGCCGTCGTGCCTCGACCCCCGCGGTCGAGCTGGATCCCGCCGGCGGCACTGCGCAGGTGGAGCGGGGCGAGGTGACCGATCGCGGGTCGGAACCCCGTCGCCCACAGGATCACGTCCACGCGTTCGAACGATCCGTCGGCCCACCGCACGCCGTCGGGCTCGATGCGCTGGAAGAGCGGGCGACGGTGGGCATACGCTCCGAGACGCTCCGCCTCCCGTTCCTGGGGGCGCAGCATGAGACCCGTCACACTGACCACGCTCTCCGGGGGCAGGCCGGCCGCCACACGCCTCTCGACGAGCGCGACGGCAGCAGCGCCGGCCTCCGGCGTGAAGTCGTCGTCGCGCCAGACGGGAGGGCGACGGGTGACCCACAGCGTCTCCGTGAGGGGGGCGAGGGCGCCGAGGAACTGCACCGCGGACGCACCGCCGCCGACGACCAGGACCCGCTTGCCCGCGAAGTGCACCGGCCCCGGGTAGTCCACGGTGTGGAACTGCTCCCCGAGGAACGTCTCCATCCCCGGGTAGTGAGGGACGAAGGGTTGCGTCCAGGTCCCGGTCGCGTTGACGAGGGTGCGGGTGCGCCACTCCCCCTCGTCGGCCTCCACGACGAGGACCCCGTCGTCATCGTGGACTCGACGGACGTGCACCGGCCGCAGCACCGGCAGATCATGGGCCTTCTCGTAGGCGGCGAAGTACTCCGGCACCGCGATGTTCGCCGGGCGCTCGTCCCGCGGCGGCGCGGTGTCTCCCGGGAGCTCGGCGACCCCGTGCACATCGCGCATCGTGAGGGCGTCCCACCGGTGCTGCCAGGCTCCCCCGGCCCGAGCATCGGCATCCAGCACGACGTGCTCGATCCCGCGGCGACGCAGATGGAAGGACGCGGACAGCCCGGCCTGGCCGGCGCCGATCACGAGGCTGTCGAGGATGCTCACGATGGATCGAACGCCGTTGCACCGCTGGATGTTCCGCGTGTCCCGACGCGCCCGGGCGGCCCGCGCCGATTGGTGCGGATGCGGATTCGTGTAGTAGTGTTTTCACGTTGCCCGGAGCACTCCGGAGCAGCGTCTGGGCCTGTGGCGCAGCTGGTAGCGCACCTGCATGGCATGCAGGGGGTCAGGGGTTCGAGTCCCCTCAGGTCCACGAAAAACCCTCGGTTCGCCGGGGGTTTTCGTGTGTCTGGAGCCCGTGACATCCCGCGAGGTCAGGCCCTCGCGCCGCATCAGGCAGTTGCGCCACCTCCGGCCTGATCTCGCGCGATCGCCTGCCCGGCAGCATACGAAAACGACACGCTCTCGTTTGTAGCGTGTTACACATGAGCACTCGACCCGCCCCTCCTCAGGGACATCTCCCGCATATCCAGGGGCTTCGGGCTCTCGCGGTTCTCGCCGTCGTCCTCTACCACTTCTGGCCTGCGCGCTTCAGCGGCGGGTATGTCGGAGTGGATGTCTTCTTCGTCATCTCCGGCTTCCTCATCACGGGGCATCTGGTTCGCGAGCTCACGTCGACGGGGACGGTGCACATCGGTCGATTCTGGGCCCGTCGGGCCCGACGCCTCCTTCCCGCGTCCCTGCTCGTCCTTCTGTTCTGCGTGACGGTCGTCGCCCTCCGCCAGTTGACTCCGATCTCCGCTCTCCCGGAGGAGCTCCGCCAGATCGTCGCGTCGGCCTTCTCCGTGCAGAACTGGTATCTAGCGAGTGCGGCCACGGACTATCTCGGCCAGACGGGAGATCCGACCACTGTTCAGCACTACTGGTCACTGTCGCTGGAGGAGCAGTTCTACGTCCTCTGGTCTGTGCTCCTCGTCCTCACCGGATGGCTCGCGGTGAAGCGCATCCACGGCGAACACCGAAAGGTCATCGCCGTCGTCGTCGGAGTCCTGTCGACAGCCTCGTTCGTCTCCTGTGTGGCGCTGACCGCAGCGTATCCCGCGCCCGCCTACTTCGTGACTCCCGTCCGATTGTGGGAGTTCGGGGTCGGCGCCCTGCTCTCCCTGCTCCCCGCGCTGCGCGCGCGGCGCCCCCTCACGAGCGCTCTGCTCGGAGGGGCCGGGCTGGTCGCCATCCTGTTCAGCATCTCCTTCTTCGACGGACAGACCGCGTTCCCCGGATACGCGGCCGCCGTGCCGACGATCGGCGCAGCAGCCGTGATCGCGGCGACGAATGCAGCACGCTGGTGGCTCCCCGCACGCCTGCTGGCCATCCGCCCCCTGCGATTCACCGGGGACATCTCTTTCAGCCTCTACCTCTGGCATTGGCCGCTCATCGTGATCGCTCCTTCTGTGCCCTTCTGGGGCCTCTCCCTCGCTCACCGCCTGGCCCTCCTCGCGCTCTCCTTCGTCGTGGCCTGGCTGACGAAACGATTCATCGAGGATCCCGCCCGAACCTGGCGCGCGCCCTCGCTCAGGCGCCCGCGCGTCGTGCTCGCCCTCGCCCTCGCGGGGATGACGGTGGTCGGCGCCGGCGCGGGAGCCGCGTGGGCGGTGAATGCTCCGACCTACGAACGCGACGCGACTGCTCTCGCGGCTGTCCGCGCACACCCCCCTGCGTGTTTCGGAGCCCAGGCGGTGCTCGACATCCGCTGCGCGGACAGCCGGAGCGCGTCCGTCATACCGACCCCAGGATTCGCCGGCGCGGATCGCCCCACCGAGCAGAAGTGCTTCGTCCAACTGAACGATTCTCGTGCCGTGGCCTGCCGTTTCGGGTCACGGACGACGGACGCCCCGTCGATCGCGCTCGTCGGAGACAGCCACGCTTTCCAATACGTGAGCACCCTCAGGGCGATGGCGGAGAAGGAAGGCTGGTCGCTGACGACGTACGTCAAGGGGGCGTGCCCGTGGAACACGACCCCACTGGCGACGGGCGGCGCATTCGGAGCAGCCTGCTCGGAGTGGCGGGACGAGGTCACGGCCGCACTGGAAGGCGGCGACTTCGACGTCGTCTTCACGACGGCCCTGGCCGCGACCCCCTTCGCGCAGGCGGGACACGAGTCCACCCTGCCCGCCGCCGCCTCCGGATACCGGGCGGCCTGGTCGCGTGTCATCTCCGAGGGCACACGGGTGATCGCCCTGGTGGACAACCCGGCCTGGGAGACGGACCCGAACAAGTGCCTGCAGACGCGAAGCCCGCAGGCCTGCTCCGCATCGCGCGACGATGCCCTCGCCGCGGCGGACCCGATCAGGGCTGCCGGCGAGGACTTCCCGGGGGTCACACTGCTGGACTTCACCCCGGTGTTCTGCTCGTCGAGCGAGTGCCTCGCCGTGATCGGCGGGGCCAACGCCTACCGCGATCACGACCACTTGACCACCACGTTCACCGACACCTTGGCGCCACAGCTGAGGGCGGCACTGCGGGACGCGATCACGAGGTGACAGCCTCGCGGGTTCAGGCGCTCACTGCGCGTCAGGCGCTTGCAGCATGTCTGGCCTGACGTGGCGCGCTCGCCTGCGCAGGAGCATATGAAAACGACACAGCCTCCGACGTAGCGTGTTACATATGCACGCTTCCGTCACCCGGTCTCGCGGTCGCCGCACCGTCACCGTGATCCTCAGCATCCTCGCCGTCATCGCTCTCGGTATCGGCGGGGTGATCGCATGGCGCCTGCTCGCCCCGGCGCCATCGAACTGGGAAAGCCTTGATGCCACCGACAAGGAGATGCTCACGCAGCTGTCGGAGCAATACGACATCACGGCGACACACGCTGCGGAGATCTGGACGGATGCGTACCGGTACGAGGACCAGCCGCTGGTGCTGCTGCGCACGGACGGGGAGAAGAGCTCCTTCTGGTCGCACGCGATCCTCGTCAACATGAGCGGCGTCACGGACACGTCGGGCATGGCGAAGATCGACGTCCCCGGGGCCTCCCACCTCGATGACGTCCGCATCAGCCGGACGTTCGCCGTCGGGGAATGGCTGCTGTATGCCCCGTCGAACTTCGCTGTCATCGATGTGAGCGACCGGGACGTCCTCGCGTTCAAGTACAACCAGGCGATGCTCGACACCGAGACGACGACCTCTCAGGGCTTCCAGCGCTTCTCCCTGCACGAGAACTTCCACGTCACGAAGCAGGGGCTCGACCCGGAGGCTCCCGGCGCCTGGCCATGGGGAGCCGGTGGGCTCATCCCCGACTACCCGCACACCGAGGCGCAGTACGAGCTGCTGCGTGTCGAGGCGCGGATCTTCGACCGGGTGGAGACGGAGACGGACCCGCAGGCCCTGGCCGTCCTCGCGTCCGACCTCGCCACCGTTCGGATGGCGCGCTACACGACGTGGCCGACCCTGAAGGCGGAGATCGACCTGGAGGCGATCGAGGGGACCGCCACCTACGTCGAGCGGGCCTTCGACAGGGCGCGAGGACTCACCCCGGTGCAGCGGACCTTCACCGATGGCCTCGAAGATCTGATCTCCGATCCCGAGGAGCAGATCGTCCTGGAACGCGACTACTCGTATTTCACCGGTGCCCAGCTCGGACTGCTTCTCGACCGGATCGCCCCGGATTGGAAGACGCAGATCGAGCCCGCTCCCACCGGTTCGGCGTCGACTCCTTTCGCGACGCTGCAGCGCGTGACCGGGGTGACCACCGCGCCCGACGACGCAGAGCTCCGCGCGGTCGTGGACCGCTACCTCCCTTAGCTCATGCCATCGCGCGACAACAGGCCCCCCTGGGAGGGGACGCCTGTTGTCGCGCGAATGCCTGAGGCGATGCGGACCGACCGACTCAGTCGAGGACGGCGCGGCAGGTGACGGAGCCCGCCGTCGCGATCTCCTCGTCCGTGCGAAGGACCTCGAGGTTCGCGTCACCTGCGTCCTGCACGATCGCGCACGCCACGGTGGCTCCGGGGTTCTCGATGACGACAGCCGCCTCCTCCCCCTCGGTGACGATGGCCTCGATGGTCATAGCGCCGGCGCGGGCATCGACGACCGTCTCCTCCGTCTCCTTGGTCCCGAACACGAAGCCCTCGGCGAAGGCCGTGTCCTGGTAGCGGATCGTCTCGTCGCCACTCAGACCGTGGAGCTCGTACGTGATGCGGTAGTCGGTCGGCTGGTTGAACAGGTAGTAACCGGCGGCGCCCAGTCCTCCGATGACCGCCAGACCGGCGGCGATGGAGACTCCCAGGACGATTGCTCTCTTCGTGCTCATACCTCCACGCTGTCACCGGCGCTCTCGTCGCGAATCGGTCGGTCGATGTATGCGCCCCCTCCATGCGGATGAGGTCCTGGTCATCCGGAAAAACACGGTATCCCCGCACCTCATAGGATGCGCATCGACGGCGCAAAGGAACCCCATCGATCACCTTCCTAGCGTGGTGGGCATGAACACGACTCCCTCTCCCGTCACGAAACGCCTCGCCTGGCTCTCCGGCCTCGTCCTCGCGGGCGGCCTCGTCTTGAGCGGCTGCGCGGCAGCCACGACCGCCGAACCGACGATCTCCGCGTCATCCTCCGCCGCGACCTCAACGGCGGCGTCGACGGACGCCGGGTCGACCGCGGAGACGATCGCCGACACGTCCGCCGCCGCTGCGGCCTTCCTCGCCACGCTGAGCGACGAGCAGAAGAAGGCCGTGTCGTACGACTTCGACGACGAGACGAAGACGACGTCGTGGTCGAACTTCCCGGTGACCTTCGTGCAGAGAGCGGGTCTGAACCTCGCCGACCTGACGGAGGAGCAGCGGACCGCGGCCCTCGCCGTGATGGAGTCTCTCCTCAGCGACGAGGCCTACGCGACCGTCACCGGGATCATGGGCGGCGACGAGTACCTCGCCGAGAACAGCAGCAGTACCGAGGATTCCCTCGGCCAGTACTACATCGCCTTCTTCGGTGATCCCACGGCGACCGACAGCGCCTTCGAGGTGCAGTTCGGCGGACACCACCTCGGCATCAACGCCACGCTGGACGGCGACGCCGACGCGATCACCTTCGCTCCCACGCACCTCGGGGTCCAACCCGCTGTCTACACCGACGAGGACGGCGAGGAGGTGCAGCCGTTCGAGGGGATCTACACGGACGCGTTCGCGTTCTTCGACAGCCTCACCTCCGACCAGCAGGCCACGTTGACCTCCGGCGATGTGAGCATGTGCGCACCGGGCGACACCTGCGACTTCGCCACCGGAGCCGGGCTGTCGGGGGCCGACCTCTCCGACGAGCAGCGGGATCTCCTTCTCCAGCTCATCGCCAACTGGGCCGGGATGAGCGACGAGGAGACCACCGCCGCAGCGCTGGCGGAGATCGACGAGACCCTGGACGACACCGTCATCGCCTGGTCCGGGGCGACGGTGTACGACATGACCACCGGGAACGGCATCGACTTCTCCATCTCCGGGCCGAACGTCTACATCGCCTTCCAGGCACAGCAGGGCTCGGCCGGCGCCGACGTCGACGGTGTGACGACATCGGGCTGGGGACATGTGCACACCATCTACCGCGATCCGACGAACGACTATGCCAACAGCGTCACCCAGCAAGCCTCTGCCGGGATGAGCGGCGGTCCCGGGGGCGGGAGCACTCCCCCCGCATCCTGACGCCCGACGCCCGTACCCGTCCAAGCCGCCACCCGTCAACGGCCTCCACCACCATCGCGTACACGCGTAGACAGAGGGCATCCGACGAAAGGAGACGACATGTCCAACACGACTCCCCCGATCCCGCCCCTCCCCCCGATCGCGGACGGGGATGGGGACGCCGAAGAGCTCCCCACGCGTGAAGTCGACGGCGAAGAGGTGCTCGACGAGGATGCGGACGACGCCCACATCGACAGCGCAGAGGCCGACCGCGCCGCTGTCATCGGCGACGACGACTGACCGGGACAGGAGAAAGGGCACCCCTCCTCGCGGAGGGGTGCCCTTTCTCGTGCGGGTTCAGGTGGCCAGCAGGGGCGGGCGAGACGGGATCGCGATGGGGCGCGTGGCTCGGCTCGCGCCCTGCATCCGCTCGACCTCCTCCAGTACCTCGAACGCGGTGCCATACCGGATGGCGAGCGGAAGATCACGCAGCCACGTCACCTCGACCTCGGTGTCCGCGAGCTCGTACACGCAGGCGACGACATGGCGCGGATCGTTCTGGGGATAGCGCAGGTCGTTGATCACCCACTCCGACGGCGTGATGCGGTGAAGCACGAAACGGGGATCAGGAACTTCTGACATCAGTCGGCCCTCCAGGACTCTCTGATGACGAGCCTCCGATACCCCGCCGGGGAAGGGAAGGGCCTTGACACCCTCGTGGTGAGGTGCAGGAGAATGGTCAGATCGGCGTTCAGCCCTGAGGCCGCACCGTGAGATCCGTGAGGTGCGCATCCCGCGGGAGATCGAGAGCGGCGAGGATCGTCGTCGCCACCGCGTCCGGCGTGATGAACCGCGCGGCGTCGTACTCCTGCCCTTCCTGCCGGTGCACGCGCTCCTGCATCGGCGTCGCGGTGCGTCCCGGATAGACCGAGGTCACGCGGACGCCGTGCTCGGCCTCCTCCTGCCGAAGCGCATCCGCGAGGGCCCGCAGACCGTGCTTCGAGGCCGCGTAGGCCGACCACCCCGGGCTCGCCCGCAGCCCGGCTCCGGAGTTCACGAACACGACGTGCCCGCGCGAGACGCGCAGGACGGGGAGCAGGAGCCGGGTGAGCTCCGCCGGGGCGACGAGGTTGACCGCGAGCTGCTGTTCCCAGAGCGCCGGGGTGAGGTCCCCCACCGATCCGAGGTCCACGACCCCTGCCGCGTGCACCAGGGAATCGATGCGATCGGGCAGGCTCTGCTTCGACAGGGCCCACGAGAGGCGTCCGGGCTGCGCGAGGTCACCGACCAGCGTCGAGGCCCCGGGGAGGTCGTCGGCGATCTGTCTGGCCCGTCCCGCATCGCGCGCGAGCACCACGACGTCGTCGCCGCGCTCCATGAGTCGCCGCGCGAGGACGGCACCGATGCCGGAGCCCGCACCGGTCAGCAGGTGCGTGGCCATGTCAGCGGTTGTCGGCCGAGGTCTCGGCGACCTCGAGGGGGATCACCGGGCAGTCCTTCCACAGGCGCTCCAGGCCGTAGTAGACCCGTTCCTCCTGGTGGAAGACGTGGACGATGAGGTCGCCGAAGTCCAGCAGCACCCACCGCGCCTCGGCGCGCCCCTCCCGGCGCACGCGCTTGTGTCCGGACTCGACGAGACGGTCCTCGATCTCATCGGCGATGGCGGCGACGTTCCGCTCACTGTTACCGGTCACGAGCAGGAAGATGTCCACGAGCGGCAGCGGCTCGGAGACGTTCAGCGCGACGAGGTCCTCACCACCCTTGGCCACGGCGGCTTCGGCGGCGATGCGCAGCATCTCTTCGGCGGTTTCGGGTGATTGCATCAGAAGACGTTTCCTGTGAAGGCGATGACCAGGGCAGTGCCCAGGCCCAGCGCGAGGGCGCCCGCGACGATGGCGGCGATCAGCATGAGCCGGTTGCCCTTCTCAGGGGCCGGCGGACGGATCACCTCGCCGGCGGGCTTGATGGTGCTGACCGCGGAGCTCGCGGCGATGGGGGTGGGCGAGGACGCCGGAGGGAGCTCACCGTCGATGAGCACCGCGTCGACCTCCTTGCCGTCCGTGGTGCCGTGGGCGTGGCCCTGCGAGCCGAGGCCCTTCGGCAGCTCGTACGACCCCGTGACGAGGATCTCTCCGGTGGAGGCGACCGGCCCGGAGAGGGAGCCCTCGCCGGGAGACGGCGTGAAGATCAGCGCATTGGGCGCCGAATGCTGGGTGCCGCCGGAGTCGTTCGACGTGAGCAGCTCATCGAAGGAGGGGCGGAAAGGCGCCGGCTCGGCAGGAGTCTCCTCCTGCAGCACGCCCTGCCCGAACGTCGGGCTCACGGTCGGGCGCTCAGCCTCGTCGACATCGCGCTCGTCGACGTCGCCGTCGTCGTCGCTGTCGAGGAGGTCGTCGCCACCGGGGCCGTCCTGCTCGGAGACGCCGAGCACGGCGGAGATGTCCTCGGGCTCGGACTCCGGCGCCTCCACGGGCTCTTCGACGAGCGGCACGTCTCCGACCGTGTCGGCGACGTCGACCGCGCGGACGGGCTCCGCAGCGACCTCGTCGTCGACGACGTCGTCGTCGTCGGACCCATCGGGCTGTGCCACCACAGCCTCATCGGTCGTGTCGTCCGCCTCCGCGCCGACGGCCGGGACCGCGGCGGTCTTGATCTTCTCCTGCTCGCGTGCCTGACGCCGCGTCAGCGGCGCGGCGTCAGGATCGACGGACGTGTCAGCGACAGGCGCCGAGGGAAGGACGACGGGCTCGGCGGCACGAGGCAGCGGCGGTGCGGGCGTCGCGGCCTCCGCCGCGGCGGCGCTCGCCTGCTCCTCGCTGATGATCGGGGTGGATCCCGTCAACCGGATCTCCCGCAGCTGCTTCCGCGTCAGCGGACCTCGCTGATCCGATGTGCTCATGCCTTGCTCCGATACAGATGATGCTTCGCGATGTACTGGACGACCCCGTCGGGGACGAGGTACCAGACCGGTTGATCGTCACGGACGCGGTCACGACAGTCCGTCGACGAGATCGACAGCGCCGGCACCTCGAGCTGGCTGACGTCGTCGCTCGGGAGGCCGTCGATGCTCAGAACGTGTCCTGGGCGGGAGACCGCGACGAAGTGGGCCAGTTCCCACAGTTCATCATGGTCTCTCCAACTGAGAATTTGCGCCACGGCGTCCGCGCCGCTGATGAAGAACAGCTCGGCGTCCGGCCGCTGCTCCTTGAGGTCGCGGAGGGTGTCGATCGTGTACGTCGGTCCCGCGCGGTCGATGTCCACCCGACTCACCGTGAACTGCGGATTGGACGCCGTCGCGATCACGGTCATCAGATAGCGGTGCTCGCTGGGCGTGACGTCGGCCTTCTGCCACGGACGACCCGTCGGGACGAACACCACCTCGTCGAGATCGAACGAGTGCGCGACCTCGCTGGCGGCGACCAGGTGGCCGTGGTGGATCGGATCGAAGGTTCCGCCCATCACGCCGATGCGCGGTGCGCGCGTGGTCGCGGTGCTCATGAGGGCCTAGTGGCCGTGTCCCGCCTCGTGGTCCTTGCCGTGCTTCGCCGCCCAGGCTTCTGCCTTGGCGGAGTGGCGGTTCGCGACGTTCTTGTGCGACAGCGTCACGAAGCCGAGAGCGGCGAACACGATCGCGGCGATGACTCCGAAGATCAGGGTCTCGAGAGCCACGTTGCCGTGGTGCTCGGTCTCTGCGGCGGCCATCGCGATCTGTGCGACGAGGTTCATCCTGACTCCGTTCGTGGCGTGCTGTCTCGGGGGTCCTGTAGGGATACAGCGTCCCCCAGTCTAGCCCTCAGCCGCGCGTCTGACCCGCCCCACGCGCGAGCCACTTCGTACTGGTCAGCTCGGAGAGCCCCATCGGACCGCGCGTGTGCAGCTTCTGCGTCGAGATCCCGACCTCGGCACCGAAGCCGAACTCGGCCCCGTCGGTGAACCGAGTGGACGCGTTCGCCATCACCACCGCCGAATCCACCTCGGCCAGGAACCGCTCCGCGCTGCGGGAATCGGTGGTGACGATGGATTCCGTGTGCCCCGTGCTGTAGCGACGGATGTGGTCGAGCGCGTCGTCGAGGCTGTCGACGACCTTCATCGCGACGTCCAGGCTCAGGTACTCCGTCGCCCAGTCCTCCTCCGTGGCCGGGATGATGTTCGCCACGAGCCCGGCGACCACGTCGTCGCCGTGGATCGCCACCCCCTCGCTCATGAGGGCGCTCGCGACGAGCGGGATCAGGCGCGGCGCCGCCTGCCGGTGGACGAGAATCGTCTCGACCGCATTGCACACGCTGGGGCGCTGCACCTTGGCGTTCACGACGATGTCGCAGGCCCAGTCGTCGGGGGCGCTCTCGTCGAGCAGGATGTGCACGTTCCCGGCGCCCGTCTCGATGACGGGCACGGTCGACTCGGTCACCACCGTCTCGATGAGCCCGGCGCTGCCGCGCGGGACGAGCACGTCGATGAAGCCGCGGCCGTGCATGAGCGCCTTCGCCCCGTCGCGCCCGAAGTCGTCCACGGTCTGGATCGCCTCGGGCGTCACCCCGGCGTCGCCGAGGGCGGAACGCATGACGTCGACGAGCACGGTGTTGGAATGGAGCGCCGCGCTGCCTCCCCGCAGGACGACCGCATTCCCCGAACGCAGCGCGAGGGCGGCGATGTCGACCGTGACGTTGGGACGCGCCTCGTAGATCGCCCCGACCACCCCGAAGGGGACGCGCACCTGCTCCAGAGCCACGCCGTTCGGCATGCGGTGTCCGCCGACCACACGACCCACCGGATCGGGCAGGGCCGCCACGTCGCGGACGGCCGCGGCGAGGGCGGAGACCCGCTTCTCGTCGAGGCGGAGGCGGTCGATGAGCGACTCGCCGATGCCGTCGTCCCGACCGCGCGCGACGTCACGCTGATTGGCCTCGATGATGCGGGCGGCGTTCTCCTCGAGGGCGACGGCGATGGCGTCGAGCGCCCGTGCCTTGTCGTCGCTCGTGAGGGCGGCGGTCGTCCGCGAGGCCTCCTTGGCCCGCTCCAGGCGCGTCTGAGGGGTGAGGTCGGTCATCCGCCCAGTCTAGGAGGTGGCGGGCTCGAACCAGGTCCCGATGTCGGCGCCTGCAAGGGCCTGCGCCACGAGGTCGGCGCTGGTGACCAGCACCCCGATGCCCGAGGCCGCCGCGAGTCGGGCAGCGGAGACCTTCGTGGCCGCTCCCCCGGTGCCGACGCTGTTGACCACGGTCGCACCGAACTCCAGCCCGGAGAGGTCCGCATCGGGGGCGACGACGTCGATGGGTTCGGCGCCGGGGTCGCTCGGAGGCCGCGTGTAGAGGGACTCGATGTCGCTGAGCAGGACGAGGGCGTCCGCCTCGATGAGCTGGGCCACGAGGGCGCCGAGCCGGTCGTTGTCGCCGAAGCGGATCTCCTGTGTCGCGACCGTGTCGTTCTCGTTCACGATCGGCAGCGTGCGCAGCCCCAGGAGGCGCTCCATGGCCCGCCGCGCGTTCGAGCGCGACGTCGGGTTCTCGAGGTCTCCGGTCGTGAGCAGCACCTGGCCGGCGACGATGTCGAAGGGGCGCAGAGCCTCCTGGTACCGGTAGACGAGGATGTTCTGGCCGACCGCGGCCGCGGCCTGCTGCGTGGCGAGATCGGTGGGCCGCGCATCCAGACGGAGGAACGGGATGCCGGAGGCGATCGCTCCCGACGACACCAGCACGACCTCGGCCCCGCGGGCGTGCGCCGCCGCCAGCGCCTCGACGATCACCGGGATGCGCCAGGACGACTCGCCGCTGATGGACGACGAGCCCACCTTCACGACGATCCGCGTCGCCGTCGCGAGATCGGCGCGCGTGCGTGCGGTCACGCCTCGTCCTCGCGGTACGTGGCGAGGCGCTCCGCCTCCAACTCCGCGCGCGCCTGCGCCTTGGCGTCCATGCGCTCGTAGTACTTCTCGCGACGCTCGGACGTGGTCCGGCGGGCGTTCGGAGCCAGACGCGGGTCGGTGCCGCGGGGCGCCGACATGAGCTCGGCGGCGGAGCTCATCGTGGGCTCCCAGTCGAAGACGATGCTGTCGCCCTCGCCGATGACGACGGTCGAACCCTGGACGGCGCCGAGGCGGAAGAGCTCGTCCTCGACGCCCAGCTTCTCCAGACGGTCGGCGAGGTAGCCCACGGCCTCCTCGTTCTGGAAGTCGGTCTGCTGCACCCAGCGCACCGGCTTCTCACCGAGGATGCGGTAGACGTTGCCGTACGTGCCGCCCTCGACGCGGATCGTGAACGGCTTCACGGAGCCCTTCGGGCGGATGACGACGCGCTCGCGCGGGGCCTCGACCGCGGTCTCCTTGCGGTGCTTCTCGACGAGCTCGCCGAGGGCGAGGGTGAGCGGGCGCAGCCCCTCGTGCGAGACCGTGGAGATCTCGAAGACCCGGAATCCGCGGGCCTCCAGATCAGGACGCACGAGATCGGCGAGGTCACGGGCCTCCGGCACGTCGACCTTGTTCAGCGCCACGAACTGCGGGCGCTCCAGCAGGGGCGTCTGCCCCTCCGGCACCTCGTACGCGGCGAGCTCGGCGAGGATGACCTCGAGGTCGGAGATCGGGTCGCGGTTCGGCTCCAGCGTCGCGCAGTCGAGCACGTGCAGCAGCGCGGAGCAGCGCTCCACGTGCCGCAGGAACTCGAGTCCGAGGCCGCGGCCCTCGCTCGCGCCCTCGATGAGGCCCGGCACGTCGGCGACGGTGTAGCGGAAGTCCTCCACCTGGACGACGCCGAGGTTCGGGTGCAGCGTCGTGAACGGGTAGTCGGCGATCTTCGGCCGCGCGGCCGAGATCGCGCCGATGAGGCTCGACTTCCCGGCGGACGGGTAGCCGACGAGCGCCACGTCCGCGACCGTCTTGAGCTCGAGGACGACATCGCCCTCGAAGCCGGGGGTGCCGAGCAGGGCGAAGCCGGGAGCCTTGCGCTTCGGAGTCGCCAGGGCCGCATTGCCCAGGCCGCCCTGGCCGCCCGCCGCCACGACGAAGCGCTCACCGGGCTCGATCATGTCGATCAGGACGTCGCCGCTCGGGCTCTTGACCACGGTGCCGACCGGGACGGGCAGCTCCAGTGTCTCGCCGTCGAAACCGGAGCGGTGGTCCCCCATGCCCGGTCCGCCGTTGCCAGAGGACCGGTGCGGCGAGTGGTGGTAGGACAGCAGCGTGCCGGTCTGCGTGTCGGCGACGAGCACGATGTCGCCGCCGTCGCCGCCGTTGCCGCCGTCGGGGCCACCGAGGGGCTTGAACTTCTCGCGGTGCACCGAGACGCAGCCGTTGCCGCCCTTGCCTGCACGCAGGTGCAGTGTGACGGTGTCGACGAACGTGACCATGTGCGAGTCCTTCGGTGTGCTCGGGGTGCCTGACGGCAGATACGCGGACGGGGCGAGCCGAAGCCCGCCCCGAACCGGATGTTTAGCGTGGTGCTGTGATCACTCAGCAGCGGCGACGATGTTGACGACCTTGCGGCCGCCCTTCGCGCCGAACTCGACCGCACCGGCGGCCAGAGCGAACAGCGTGTCGTCGCCCCCACGGCCGACGTTGGCGCCGGGGTGGAAGTGCGTGCCGCGCTGGCGGACGATGATCTCGCCGGCGAGGACCTGCTGACCGCCGAAGCGCTTCACGCCGAGGCGCTGTGCGTTGGAGTCACGACCGTTACGGGTGGAGCTTGCGCCCTTTTTGTGTGCCATGTCCTGGTCTCCTCGGTCTTACTTGATGCCGGTGATCTTGACGCGCGTGAGCTCCTGGCGGTGGCCCTGACGCTTCTTGTAGCCGGTCTTGTTCTTGTACTTCTGGATGACGATCTTCGGGCCGCGGAGGTTGCCGACGACCTCAGCCGTGACGGTGACCTTCGCCAGCGCGTCGGCGTCGGTGGTCACCGTGGAGCCATCGACGAGCAGCACGGCGGGCAGCTGGATCTCGTCGCCCTGGGCAGCCTGAACACGGTCGAGCTGAACGATGGTGCCGACCTCGACCTTCTCCTGCCGGCCACCGGCGCGCACTACTGCGTAAACCACTTCATACCTGTTTCGTTGGGGAGCACGCGGCTCCGAGAATCTCACGGGAAGACTGTTGCTTGCATGCGTCGCTGGTACGACGGGCGCGAATGCAAGACTCTCCGCTTCGGCCGTCGAGGACGACGCGGCATGCGCACCAAGGGACTACTTTACCGGATGCCGGCTGACCTCGCAAAGTGAGCCGGGTGACGGGGCCGGTCGTAGGCTGACGGAGTGACCGTACTCGTCGACGACCCCCGCTGGCCCGCCCATGGACGCCTGTGGGCGCACCTGGTCAGCGACGACAACCTCGACGAGCTGCACGCCTTCGCGCGCGCACACGGGATCCCCGCCCGGGCCTTCGACCTCGACCACTACGACGTCCCCGAGGACGCCGTCCCCCGGCTCATCGCCGGCGGTGCGCAGCACGTCCCCGGCAAGGAGCTGGTCCGGCGCCTGATCTCCTCAGGCCTCCGGGTCCGCGGACGCGACCGGCGGCACTGACGCCTCCGAGTTCACCGACACCGGCGTACCGGAGAGGGCGGCGGTGGTGACCCGGCGCCGTCCACGACCCTGGCCGGGCGCCTTGGGCTCCGGAAGCGCATCCAGCACCGAGTCGAGCAGCTCCTCGGTGGGCGTCTTCGGCCCCTTCCGGTCACCGCGCTTCTTCCGGGCCTTCTTCGGGCGCTCGGAAGCGGGGACGGTCGCGGACTCGGCCGCCGGTGCCTCGGCGGCCGGTTCGCCGGACGGCACGATCGTGGAGGCGGCGATCTGCGCGAGGGCCGACTTCGCCCCCTCGGTGATGCTGTGGGTCACCGGCGGCGCGGCAGGTGCGGAGTTGTTGTTGCCACCGCCGTTGCCGTTGTTGCTGCCGCCGTTCCCGCGCTGACGGCGTCCGCCGTTGCCGTTACCGCCGTTGTTGCCGTTGTTGCTGCCGTTCGCACGGTGCTTCACGACCGGGTCGTGGTGCACGATCACGCCGCGACCGGCACAGACCTCGCACGCCTCACTGAAGGTCTCCAGCAGCCCGAGACCGAGCTTCTTGCGTGTCATCTGCACGAGACCGAGCGAGGTGACCTCGGCCACCTGGTGCTTCGTGCGGTCGCGGCTCAGGCACTCGATGAGTCGGCGCAGCACGAGGTCGCGGTTGGACTCCAGCACCATGTCGATGAAGTCGACCACGATGATGCCGCCGATGTCGCGCAGACGCAGCTGGCGGACGATCTCCTCGGCGGCCTCGAGGTTGTTCTTCGTGACCGTCTCCTCGAGGTTGCCGCCGGAGCCGACGAACTTGCCGGTGTTGACGTCGACGACCGTCATGGCCTCGGTGCGGTCGATCACGAGCGAACCGCCGGAGGGCAGCCAGACCTTGCGGTCCAGTGCCTTCTCGATCTGCTCCGTGATGCGGAACGCGTCGAACGGATCGACGTCGTCCTCGTACGCCTCGACACGCTCGAGCAGGTCGGGGGCGACGCTCTCCAGGTACGCCCGGATGGTGCGCTGCGACTCCTCGCCCTGGATGAGCATCTTCGTGAAGTCCTCGTTGAAGACGTCACGGACGATCTTCACGAGCAGATCGGGCTCGGCGTGCAGGAGCGCCGGAGCCTGCTGGCTCTCGACCTGCTTCTGGATGTGCTCCCACTGGGAGGTGAGGCGCTGCACGTCGCGGGTCAGCTGATCCTCGGTCGCCCCCTCCGCGGCCGTTCGCACGATCACGCCGGACGACTCGGGCAGCACCTCCTTGAGGATGCGCTTGAGGCGGGCGCGCTCGTTGTCGGGCAGCTTGCGGCTGATGCCGTTCATGGAACCGCCGGGCACGTACACCAGGTAGCGGCCGGGCAGCGAGATCTGGCTCGTGAGGCGGGCACCCTTGTGACCCACCGGGTCCTTCGTGACCTGGACGAGCACGCGATCGCCCGGCTTCAGAGCGAGCTCGATGCGGCGGGGCTGGTTGCCGGTCTCGACGCCGTCCCAGTCCACCTCGCCCGAGTAGAGCACGGCGTTCCGGCCGCGACCGATGTCGACGAACGCGGCCTCCATGCTGGGAAGCACGTTCTGCACGCGACCGAGGTAGACGTTGCCGATCAGCGAGGCGTCCTGGTTGCGGGCGACGTAGTGCTCCACGAGCACGCCGTCCTCCAGGACTCCGATCTGCGTGCGGCCATTCTTGGAGCGCACGACCATCTTGCGGTCGACCGACTCGCGACGCGCGAGGAACTCGGCCTCGGTCACGACCGGACGACGACGACCGGCGTCACGGCCGTCACGACGCCGCTGCTTCTTGGCTTCGAGCCTGGTCGAACCCTTGATGGCCTTCGGCTCGGTGATGTACTCGACGACCCGCTGACGCTGCCGCGGCTCTTCCCGCTGCTCGTCGCCCTCGGATCCGCCGCGGCGGCGACGACCGCGGCGACCGGCACCGGGCTCGTCCTGGTCGCGCTCCGGCGCACGGTCGTCACGACCGGGGCGCGCGGGCAGCGGAACGACCTCCGGCGCGTAGAAGTGCAGCTGCGTCGACACCTGCGACACGAACACCTCGGGCAGCAGACCGAGCGACACGGCGGTGACGGCCGCGGGCTTCTCGGGCTCGGCGGGGGTCTTGTCCGCAGGCGCCGCCTCAGCGGAAGCCACGTCCGCGGGGCCTTCGTCCGCGGGAGTTTCCTCGGCGGGAGCCTCCTCCGCGGCAGCCTCCTCGGCAGGGGCCGGCTCAACGGGTCCCTGCTCCGCAGGGGCCTCCTCGACCTGAGCCGCCGCGTCGATCGCGTCTGCGGCGGCCTCGTCTGCGGCAGCGGCGTCCTCGACAGCGGCCGCAGCCGCATCGTCCGCCGCCGCAGCGGCGTCATCGGCCGCCGCGTTCTCGGCAGCGCGGTCGTCCGCCGCGGCCTCCGCCGCCGCGTCGTCCGCGTCCTCCTGATCCCGCGAGGTATCCTCCGACTCCTCCGCGGCGAGAGCGGTGGGCGCCGTCAGCGGCTCCGCGGCGTCAGCCGGGGCGTCGAGGGCGGGGGCGTTGTTGTCATTGTTCTCATCGGCCATCTCTGGCGTGCTCCCTGGCACGGTCCACTGCGTGTCCCGTGAAATCTCATGCGGCACCCGCGGGTGCCGCGAACTCAATCGGCCTGCGACCGGCTCATGGCTCTGGTCGCGTGGGGCATGGGCCCCGAAGTCTGCTCGACGCGTGTCGCGGCAACGCCGTTCATCGCATCACAGGTCATTATCGCACCACATCGGTCCGATCGCGGCATCTCTCGGTCCCCGACCGTTTTCTCCGGGCGGTTCTCGCCCTTTCCATAGCCGTCGCTGGGATAATCCTGAGCATGAGCGAGCAGCGCACCCGCCCCGTCGTCTATGCCGTGTGGTTGATCATCGCGAGCGTCATCGGCTGGTACGCCGCCTTCCAGCTCACCGTGGAGAAGTTCGCACTGCTGGAGCACCCGAAGGAAGCGCTCGGCTGCGATCTCAGTCCCTTCATCCAGTGCAGCACCAACCTGCAGTCGTGGCAGGGATCGGTGTTCGGATTCCCGAACCCGATCATCGGCCTCACCGGCTGGATGGCGCCGCTCGTCGTCGGCGTCGCGATCCTCGCCGGGGCGCGATTCCCCCGGTGGTTCTGGGCGGCGTTCGGAGTGGGCATCACCTTCGCGTTCGGCCTCGTGTGCTGGCTGATCGCCCAGAGCCTCTACGACCTCTTCGTGCTGTGCCCCTGGTGCATGGTGACCTGGGCGGTGACGATCCCCACCTTCTTCGCGACCATGGTCCACCTCGCCCGCAACGGCACCTTCACGGGCAACGCGAAGGTCCGCGCCACGGCGGACAAGCTCATGCCGTGGGTGCCGCTGGCGACCGTGATCGCGTACGCGCTGATCATCTTCCTGGCGCAGCTGCAGGGCCTCGACTTCCTCGGCGAGATGGCGAAGATCCTCTTCTGAGCGCCTCTCCTCGAACGACGAAGCCCGTCCGCCATTCCGGCGGACGGGCTTCGTCGTGAAGATGGGGTCAGTCGAACCAGATGCCCAGCTCTCGGGCCGCCGACTCGGGGCTGTCCGAGCCGTGCACGAGGTTCTGCTGCACCTTGAGGCCCCAGTCGCGACCGAAGTCGCCGCGGATGGTGCCGGGGGCGGCGGTCGTGGGGTCGGTCGTGCCGGCGAGGGAGCGGAACCCTTCGATGACACGGTTGCCCGCGAGGCGGATCGCCACGGAGGGACCGGACATCATGAACTCGAGAAGGGGCTCGTAGAACGGCTTGCCCTCGTGCTCCGCATAGTGAGCGGCGAGGAGGTCGCGGTCGGGCTCGACGAGGCGGATGTCGACGAGCGCGTAGCCCTTCGCCTCGATGCGGGCGAGGATCGTGCCGGTGAGGCCGCGGGCGACACCGTCCGGCTTGACGAGGACGAGGGTTTCTTCGGTGGCCATGTCATTCACTCTCTGTGTCTGCGTTCTGCGCGGTCGGAGCCCCGCTCGGGCGTCGTGCGTCCAGGCGGGCCCCCATGATGGTCGCATACGCCCACATCCCGCCGAAAATCAGGACGACGAGGAGCACGGCGGGGACCGCGATGGCCGAGAGGGCCACGACGATCTGGACGATCCAGCCGGCGGCGATCGCCCACGGCTTCGTGATCATGCCGGCGATGACGACGCAGGCCACCGCGACGACGGCACCGCCCACGATCCCCCACCACTGCTCGATGCCCGACGGAAGCGCCTTCAAGCCGAAGATGGTGAGGCCGACGAGGAAGACGACGATCGCCTCGAAGCCGAGCACCACCGGGGCGAGCTTCTGTACGAGGGTGCGCGGCGCGCGCGGTCGACGCGGTGCGGCGGAGGCACTCACGCGCGCCACCCCGACTTCCAGTCCTCCTCCTCGGAGAGCGCGATCGCCTCGCCCGCGAGCACGACGGAGCCGGCGATGACCACGGCCCGACGATCCGACGAGGCCGCCCACTCCCGCGCCGCGTCCGCGGCATCCGCGAGCGACGGGTGCACGGTGGCGCGCTGTCCGGCCTGTTCGACGAGGTCGGCGATGAGGTCGGCATCGCTGGCGCGGTCGGACTCCGGCGCGGTCGCGAACACGTGCGCGGCGGCGGGCGCGAGACGCGCGACGATGCCCGCGGCGTCCTTGTCCGCGAGGACGCCGAGCACGAGTCCCCACTCGTCGAAGTCGAAGCTGTCGTCCAGCGCCTGGGCGAGCGCTGCGGCGCCGTGCGGATTGTGCGCGGCGTCGACGATGACGGTGGGGGCGATGCCGAGGAGCTGCAGACGGCCGGGAGACGTGCTGCCCTGCAGGCCGTCCGAGATCACTCCGCCTGCGATGGCCTGGCCGGCCCCGCCGATCAGCGACTCGACGGCGGCGACGGCGAGGGCCGCGTTGTGACCCTGGTGCGCGCCGTACAGCGGCAGGTACTCCTCCTCGTACTGCCCGGCGAGGCCGCGGATGGTGAGGAGCTGACCGCCGACGGCGAGCTTCTGCTCGGAGAGCCCGAAGTCCTCGCCCTCGAAGGCGATGGTGGCATGACGCTCCGCGGCCACGCGACGCAGGACCTCGGCGGCTTCAGCGGGCTGCTGTGCGGAGACGACGGCAGCGCCTTCCTTGATGATACCGGCCTTGACCTGGGCGATCTCCGCGATGGTGCTTCCCAGGCGGTCCGCGTGGTCGATGTCGATCGGAGCGAACACCGCCACGTCACCGTCCGCGGTGTTCGTGGAGTCCCACTCCCCTCCCATGCCGACCTCGAGCACGAGCACGTCGACGGGGGCATCGGCGACGGCGACGAAGGCGAGGACCGTGAGCAGCTCGAAGAACGTCAGCGGGGCCTCCCCCGCCGCCTCGAGCTCGGCGTCGACGATCGCCACGAACGGCTCGATCTCGTCCCAGGCGTCGGCCACGGCCTCGTCGGCGATCGGCTCACCGTCGATCATGATGCGCTCGGTGAAGCGCTCCAGGTGCGGACTCGTGAACAGCCCGGTGCGCAGGTCATGGGCGCGCAGCAGGCTCTCGATCATGCGCGCGGTCGACGTCTTGCCGTTGGTGCCGGTGATGTGGATGACGCGGTAGGTGCGCTGCGGGTCGTCGAGGTACTCGAGGATGCGGGCCGTGCGCTCCTTGCGCGGCTGCACCCAGCGTTCCCCGGCACGGCTCAGCAGCGTCTCATAGACGGCGTCGGCCCGGTCTCTCGCACTCATGCGCCCACCTTCTCCAGGTTCGTGTCGATCGTGACGAGGAGCGGTGCCTTCCCGGCCCCGAGGGCCTTCGCCCCGCTCCGATGCACGCCGTCTCCGGGGCTTGTGACCTCGTCGACGAGCCGGTCGAGGTCATCGGTCGGTTGCACGGCGAAGGCCACGGCGAGCGTCTCGGCGGCGATGAGGTCGGCGTGGGTCTCCAGCGCCGCCGCCTCCGCGGGGGCGGCGTTGAGCGCCAGCACGATCCGGTCGCTGACGTCGAGGCCCGCGTTCTTGCGCGCCTCCTGCACGACGCGGATGGCGTCGCGGGCGATGCCCTCGGCCTCCAGCTCCGGCGTCGTGTCGGTGTCGAGCAGGACGAACCCGCCGGACGGGACGATGGCCAGGGCCTCCCCCTCGGGGCGACCCGTGGTCTCCAGCACGAGATCGTACTCCGCGGGCTCCAGCGCGATGCCGCCGGCGGTGACGACGCCGTCGGTCTCGGACCAGTCACCCAAGCGCGCGGCCTGGATGGCCTTCTGCACGTCCTTGCCGAGGCGCGGACCCGCCGCGCGGGCGTTCACGCTCAGCCGGTGGCTGATGCCGTACTCCCCTGCCGCCTCGTCGGTCAGCGGGACGAGCTCGACGGTCTTCACGTTGAGCTCCTCGCGGAGGATGTCCTCGAACTGGCCGAGGTCGGCCGCGAGCGGAGAGACCACCGTGAGCCGTGCGAGCGGCAGGCGCACGCGCAGCTTCTCCTTCTTGCGCAGCGCGTTGCCGACGCTCGACAGCTCACGGACGGCATCCATGGCGTCGCGGATCTCGTCGGCCGCCGGGAACTGCTCCGGATCCGGCCAGTCCTGCAGATGCACGCTGCGCCCGCCGGTGAGGCCCTGCCACACGCGCTCGCTGATGAGCGGGACGAGCGGCGCGGCCACGCGGCACAGCGTCTCCAGCACGGTGTAGAGCGTGTCGAAGGCCTCGCGGCTCTTCGGGTCGTCCGTCACACCCACCCAGAACCGGTCGCGCGAACGACGGATGTACCAGTTCGTCAGCACCTCGGCGAAGTCCCGGAGTCGCGCGGACGCGGTGGTCGAGTCCAGACCCTCCAGGTCGGCGCGGACCTCGCGGACGAGATCGCCCAGGCGCGCGAGGATGTACCGGTCGAGGACATCGGTCGAGTCGGTGCGCCACGACGCCTCGTACCCGCCTCCCTGGGTTGCTGAGCCTGCTCCTCCCTGGGGTGCTGAGCCTGCTCCTCCCTGGGTTGCTGAGCCTGCTCCTCCCTGGGTTGCTGAGCCTGTCGAAGCATTCGCATACGTCGCGAAGAAGTACCACGAGTTCCACAGCGGCAGCAGGAACTCCCGCACGCCGGAACGGATGCCCTCCTCGGTGACGATGAGGTTGCCGCCGCGGAGCACCGCGCTGGACATGAGGAACCAGCGCATGGCGTCGGACCCGTCGCGGTCCAGCACCTCGGACACATCCGGGTAGTTCCGCAGCGACTTCGACATCTTGTAGCCGTCGCTGCCGAGCACGATGCCGTGGCAGCTGACGCCCGTGAACGCCGGGCGGTTGAACAGCGCCGTCGAGAGCACGTGCATGACGTAGAACCAGCCGCGGGTCTGACCGATGTACTCGACGATGAAGTCCGCCGGCGAGTGCGAGTCGAACCACTCCTGGTTCTCGAACGGATAGTGCACCTGGGCGTACGGCATCGATCCGGAGTCGAACCACACGTCGAAGACGTCGCCGATGCGCCGCATCGTGCTCTTGCCCGTGGGGTCGTCGGGGTTCGGCCTCGTCAGGTCGTCGATGTACGGGCGGTGCAGGTCCACCTCGCCCTCGGGGTTGCGGGGCAGCGTGCCGAAGTCGCGCTCCAGCTCCTCCAGCGAGCCGTAGGCGTCGACGCGCGGGTACTCCGGATCATCGCTCTTCCAGATCGGGATGGGCGAGCCCCAGTACCGGTTGCGGCTGATCGACCAGTCGCGGGCACCCTCGAGCCACTTGCCGAACTGCCCCTCCTTCACGTTCTCCGGCACCCAGGTGATCTGCTCGTTGTTCGCGAGGAGGTCGTCCTTGATGTCGGTGACCCGGATGAACCAGCTCGACACCGCCTTGTAGATCAGGGGGTTCCGGCAGCGCCAGCAGTGCGGGTAGGAGTGCTCGTAGCTCTGCAGCCGGACCAGGCGGCCGTTGTCGCGGATGATGCGCACGAGCGGCGTGTTCGCGTCCATCCACAGCTCGCCCGCGACATCGGTGACGTTCGGGAGGAAGCGCCCGCCGTCGTCGAGGGACAGGATCGTCGGGATGCCGGCCGCGCCGGCGACGCGCTGGTCGTCCTCACCATAGGCGGGTGCCTGGTGGACGATGCCGGTGCCGTCGGTCGTGGTGACGTAGTCGTCGACGAGGATGCGCCAGGCGTTCCCGGTGCCGTAGGTCTCCTCGTCCGCGTAGTAGTCGAACAGACGGTCGTAGGTGACGTCGGCAAGATCTGCGCCGCGGAGCGTGGCGTCGACCGCGGCGAGCGCGTCCTCCGGGCTCTCGTAGCCGAGATCCTTGGCATAGCCGCCGAGCAGGTCCTTCGCGAGCAGGTAGCGGTGCGCGGAGGCCTCAACCGCGAGCTGGTCTGCCGAGGGAGCGGCGCGGCCCTGGTGCACGTCGGAGGCGCCGGCGGGACCGGCGGGCAGCACCACGTACTCGATGTCCGGGCCCACGGCGAGCGCGAGGTTGGTCGGCAGGGTCCACGGGGTCGTCGTCCAGGCGAGGGCGCGCACGCCGGTGAGGCCCAGCGCCTCGGCCTTCGCGCCGGTGAGCGGGAAGGTGACGGTGACCGACGGGTCCTGTCGCATCTGGTAGACGTCGTCGTCCATGCGGAGCTCGTGGGCGGACAGCGGCGTCTCATCGCGCCAGCAGTACGGAAGGACCCGGTAGCCCTCGTAGGCGAGTCCCTTGTCGTACAGGGTCTTGAAGGCCCACAGCACGCTCTCCATGTAGCCGAGGTCGAGCGTCTTGTAGCCGCGCTCGAAGTCCACCCACCGGGCCTGGCGGGTGACGTAGTCCTCCCACTCCCGCGTGTACTTCAGGACCGAGGAGCGTGCCTTCTCGTTGAAGACGTCGATCCCCATCTCCTCGATCTCGCTCTTCTCGGTGATCCCGAGCTGCTTCATCGCCTCGAGCTCGGCCGGGAGCCCGTGGGTGTCCCACCCGAAGACGCGGTCGACCTTGTGCCCGATCATCGTCTGGAAGCGCGGGAACACGTCTTTCGCGTAGCCCGTGAGCAGGTGGCCGTAGTGCGGCAGGCCGTTCGCGAAGGGAGGGCCGTCGTAGAACACCCACTCGGGGGCACCCTCGCGCTGCTCGATGGAGGCGCGGAAGGTGTCGTCGGTCTTCCAGAAGTCGAGCACCTCCTCCTCGATCTGCGGGAAGCGGGGGCTCGGCGCCACAGACCCCTGGGTACCTGAGCTGGTCGAAGGGTCGGCAGCGGGGCCGAAGGAGGAGCGCGGGTAGGTCATGGTCTCTCGCAGTGGTCGTCGTGGCGGATGCTGCTGCGAGGACGATCCTCGCGGACCGCGGTACCACCTCGCGTGCCCCTGCGTCCCCTCGACAAGCTCAGAGACCCACGGACCACTCTCACTGCGGCTGTGACGGGCCTGCCCCGCTCGGTTCTACTGAGTCCGTCGCCGGACCGTTCTTCCGAGAGCTCCCCGGTGATGGCCGGATCGATGCTCGTGTGCCCATTGTACGCGTGCTCCTCCCCACGCGGATTCTCTTCGACGTCGCAGGGACCGGAGCCAACCCTGCGACCAGGGGCGGAATCCGCGACATCACGCCGTGCGGGCACGATGCAGTCCCTGGGCGACGGCGCGCATGATGAGGTCCTGCACCGCGGGCCACTCGTCCATCACCTGGTGATAGCCGAGACGGATGACGTGGAAGCCGCGCAGCTTCAGCTCCGCATCGTGAGCGTTGTCCTGGTCGCGCTGGGCTCCGACATGGGTGCCACCGTCGATCTGCAGCACGAGCCGCTCCCCGATCAGGGCGTCCACCCGATGCCCGGCGATCCACGTCTGGAAGCGCAGCGGCAGACGGAGCCAGCGCAGTCGCACGCGCAGGTAGGTCTCGAGTCCCGCATCCGCGAACGGCAACGCCTCGGCCAGGAGCCGCCGCCCGCGCGGTCCCCAGCGGAGGCGGAGCAGCCTCTCTCGATCGACGAGTCCCTTGTTCAATGCCGACTCCCAGGTCGCGAGCGCCTGTTCGTACGGCTCGCACGTGGACACCAGGCTCAGCACGTTCTCGATCGGGTCCTCCAGGGCATCAGGATGTCGTGGGACCAGGGGCCGAGCCCAGTGCACGCGCGCCTCCGGTGGCTTCCCGCCCCTGCTGCCCGGGCTGGCGGCCAGGTGAAGGCGCGGTCTCTCGTCGTGCACCCAGATCCCGAGGCGCCGCGCCTGCGTCACGCACGTCATCAGAACACCGTGCTGCGCCGCGGTCACCCGAAGCGGATCCGCATCGGGCAGCGCCACCCACCCGACCCGCACCCGGTGGATGATCCGCTCCGCCACCGCCGTCTCGAGGTCGTACCGGCTGACCCCGCGTTCCCGGAGCCGCTCGACCCTCGCGACTCCGTCGACCTCGCGCATCGCCTGCAGCAGCCGCGCCCGCCTCATCCCGTTCATGCCCCTGATACTGCTTCCGGCCCCCTCCCTCGTTCCCTGCCTCGGCCAGCTCCTCCCATGCCCTGTGCACAACTCCCCCACTCCCCCTCCTGTGCAGCCCGAGTCCCTCTCCTCCCCGGCCCCGTCCGACGTCGCAGATTCGCGCCCATGTCGGACGTTCCCGCGGAGAACCTGCGACACAGTGCAGATCAGCGAGCTCCTACAGGGCGAGTCCCAGGGCCCCGGAGCCGAGGCAGGGGCGAGGCAAGGCCGGGGTGAGGTCGCAGATCGGGACTCCCGTCGCAGGGGCTGCGAGGGAGAGGGCGAGGCAGCGAGGATCTGCGACCTCGCACCGGAGCGGGGGCACGGAGCAGGAGCGGGGGTGTCGGAGGGAGGACATAGCCTCGGAGGATGCCGAAGTCCCCGAGTGCACCCCGAGTCTCCGCGCCCGACCTGCCGCCCGCGCTGGAACCGCGCGTGGCCGCCCGCCGCGCCGACCTCCTCGCCGCCGCGCTGGAGCTGACCGGCACCGTCGATCTCTCCTACGCCACGCTCGAGCAGTGCGCGGTGCAGGCGGACGCCGACAGCGTCGACCTCACCGGGGCGACGCTCCTCGACGTCGACCTCCCCGACCCGCGCATCGCGTCGCTCCGGATGCGGAACGCGAGCATCCGTCGGCTCCGGATCACGGGCGGCCGCATCGGGACCCTCGATCTCAGCGACGCCCGCGTGGCGGAGCTCGAACTGCGGGACGTGCGCATCGACTATCTCAACCTGGGTGCCGCCCGCGCCGAGGACGTCGACGTCGTGGGATGCGCCGTCCGCACGATCGACATCCCGCAGTCGGAACTCACGCGCGTCCGGTTCCAGGCCACGCGCAGCGACGAGGTCGACCCCCGGGGCCTGCGCGCGAAAGACCTCGATCTCCGCGGCCTCGACGCGCTCTCCTACCTCGACGTCCAGAGCCTCCGCGGCGCGACCCTCTCGTCCCTGCAGGTGCAGCAGCTCGCGCCGGTGATGGCAGCGGGAATCGGGATCGTCGTCACGGACTGACGGGGCCGCTCGCGGCGAGCAGCTCCTTGGTGAACGGATGCTGCGGGGCGGCGAACACCTCAGCCGTGCGCCCCTGCTCCACGATCCGGCCGTCCTGCATGACCAGGACGTCGTCCGCGACCGCGCCGACGACATCGAGGTCGTGCGAGACGAAGACCATCGTCAGCCGCCGTTCCTCCTGCACCCGTGCGAGGAGCCGGAGCACCCGCTCCCGCACCGACGGGTCGAGGGCGGAGACGGGCTCGTCCAGCACCAGCACGTCCGGGTCGGCGGCCAGCGCTCGGGCCAGAGCCGCCCGCTGCCGCTGCCCGCCCGACAGCGCCGCCGGTCGTCGTACCGCCAGACTCTCCTCGAGCCCGACCTCGGCGAGCAGCGCACGCACCCGTGATCGACGCGCGCCGCGCGGCACGCCTCCCGCCTCCAGCGCCTCCTCCAGCGACCGCCCGACCGTCCAGCGCGGGTCGAACGCCCCGAGCGGGTTCTGATGCACCAGCTGCACCCGCGGCGCCCCGGCCCAGCGCAGCTCTCCGGAGGTCGGGGTCTCGACGCCCACCATTATCCGTGCGAGGGTCGTCTTGCCCGACCCGGACTCGCCGACAATGCCCAGCGTGCGGCCGGTAGGAACCGCGAACGACGCGTCGACGACGGCCGGCACCCCGCCGAACGCCTTGGACACGCCCTCCGCGACGAGTACGGCCTCGGAGGGCGCCGCACGCTCCTCCCGTGGCTCGTGCATCGTCGCCGCGATGAGCTGCTGCGTGTAGGGGTGCTGCGGGGCAGCGAGCACCTCCGTGACCGGCCCGGATTCCACGATCCGGCCGTCCTTCATCACGAGCACCCGGTCCGCCACCCGCCGCACGGCGGCGAAATCGTGACTGATGAAGACCACGGCGGTGCCGTCGTCGACGATCTCCCGCAGGAGCACGAGGATTCGGGCCTGCACCGTCGCATCCAGGGCCGTGGTGGGTTCATCCGCGACGAGCACGGCGGGGTTCCCGGCCAGCGCCGAAGCGATGAGTGCGCGCTGCCGCAATCCTCCGGAGAGCTCCTGCGGACGCTGCCGTGCACGGCGGTCGGGGTCGGGCATCCAGACCCGCGCGAGGAGGTCCCGGACGCGCGCGGCGACGACCGCCCGGCCGCGCGCGAGGCGGTGCAGCCGCAGCGGCTCCGCGATCTCGTCCGCGATCCGCCGCAGCGGGTCCAGCGACACCAGCGCGTCCTGGGAGACGAGGCCGATCCCGGTCCCTCGTATCCGCCGCCAGCCGCGCTCGGTGAGGGCGGCGGCGTCCACCCCGTCGATGCGGAGTCGGTCGACGGCGACGTCGGCTGCCGGCGGAGTGAGGCCGAGCAAAGCGCGGGCCGAGAGCGACTTCCCGGCCCCCGACTCTCCCACGATCGCGACGCACTCGCCGGCCTCCACAGCGAACGACACGCCCTCCACGACGGGAGTCCCCGCGAAGGCGATCCGCAGCTCCTCGACCTCCAGCGCCGCACTCATGCGTCCCTCCCGTCCGCCCGAGCCCGGAGGATCCGTCCGATCACGGTCCCACACACCACCGTCAGCGTGATCGCGAGACCGGGGAAGACCGACACCCACCACGCCTGTCCGAGCACATTGCGACCGCCGGCGAGCATGAGACCCCACTCCGGGGTCGGCTCGGACGGCCCGAGACCCAGGAAGCTCAGTCCGGCGGCGGCGAGGATGCTCGATCCGATGCCGATCGTCGCCAACACGCTCAGCGATCCCAGCACCCCGGGCACGACATGGCGTCGGAAAGCCCGCAGCGGCGGCACGCCCAGGATGCGGGCGGCCTCGACGTGCTCGGCCACGCGCAGCGTCCTGGTCTGCACGCGGGCGAGCCGCACGTACACGGGCGCGGCCGCCAGGGTGACCGCGATCGCGATGTTCACCGGCCCCGGTCCCAGCACGGCCACCACGACGAGCGCCACCAGGAACTCGGGGAACGCCATGAGGACGTCGTTGATGCGCATGAGCGTGACGTCGACACCGCGCGGAGACATGCCGGCGAGCGCCCCCACGAGCAGGCCGGCGGCGAGGGCGATGGCGGTGGCGAGAAGTCCGATCCCGACCGAGCGCCCCGCGCCGAACACTACGCGGGAGTACACGTCGCGGCCGCTCTGGTCGGTACCGAAGAGATGCTCGGCACTCGGCGGCAGGAGCGCGGCCCGCACCTCGGTCTGCAACGGATCGTGCGTGGCGAGCAGTCCCGGCCACAGGGCGGCGACGGCGATCACGGCCAGCACGGCTGCGGCGGACCCGAGCAGGAGCCGCTGGCCCCGACTCATACGGCGCCTCCCGACCGGGGCGCGGCGACGCGCGGGTCGATCAGCGGGTGCACGAGCTCCACCACCACGTTGATGACGACGAAGACGAGAGCGCTCAGCAGGATGATGCCGGTGAGGACCGGGAGATCCCGGTCGTTGATGGCGGCGAGGGTGACCCGCCCCAGGCCGGGCCGGGCGAACACGGTCTCGACGAGGACCGCGCCCCCGAGCACCGAGCCGGTGAGATAGGCCGCGAGGGTGACCGCCGACGCGGCGCCGTGCCGCACCCCGTGCCGCAGCGTGAACCAAGTCGGCCCCGCGCCACGCGCGCGGACCGTCTCCGCGAACGGCATCCGCTCCGCCTGCATCAACCCGTCGCGCAGCACCTGGCTCAGCAGCGCCGCCACCGGGAGGGCGAGCGTGATCGCCGGCAGCACGATGGTCGCCGGGTTGCGGGTGCCCGAGACGGGGAACCACCCCAGTCCGAACGCGAAGACGCTGAGCAGCAGCAGCCCGATCCAGAACACCGGCGAGGAGAGCACCACGAGCTCGACGCCGGCGGCGATGGTGCGCCCGACACGACCCCGCACGAAGAGGGCGACCGCGAGAGCGAGCACGACGGCGATCACCAGGGCGAGGGCGGACAGCTGCACGGTCGCCCCGAGCTGCCGTCCGATGACCTCCGACACCGGAAGCCGCAGCTGGTACGACTCGCCGAGGTCGCCGCGGGCGAGCTGCCCGATGAAGCCGACATACTGCTCCAACGGCGGACGGTCGAGGCCGAGGTCGGCGCGGATGCCGTCCTTGACGGCCTCACTCACCTGCGCCTGCGGGCCCAGCATCACCGAGACCGGGTCGCCGGGGATCACCCGGAAGGCCAGGAATGCGACGGTCGCGGCCCCCCACAGCACGATGACCACCGAGGCCACGAGCCCGAGGGCGCGGACGAGCACCGCCTTCACGGTTCGATCACTCCGCCCGCTCCCTCGAAACGACGGCCGCCGGATGTCAGCCGAGGCTCACATCGTAGAAGAGCGGCCGCCCGTAGAGGTCGTAGTCCAGACCCTGCACGCGCTCGCCGACCGCCGTGATCGCCGAGGGGCTGTAGAGCGGGACGATGGCCGTGTACTCCGCGTTCCACTGCTGCAGCTGCGTGTAGAGCTCGTTGCGGGCGTCCTGATCACTCGACGCGACGGCCTCTTCCAGGAGCGCGTCGATCTCCGAATCGCTCACCTGCGAGGCGTTCTGGAAGCCGTCGGTGTGCAGGTGCGCACGGAGGAAGTCGGCGTCCACGCCGGAGAAGCCCCAGTCGGTGAGGTCGAACGTCTTCGGCTCGTACTGGGCGTTGTAGGCGCCGGGCTCCAGCTCCTCGCGCTCCACCTCGAAGCCGATGGCCTTGAGGTCCGACTGGATCGCGTTGGCCAGCGCCGCGCGGTCATCCGGGACCGGGGTCCAGGCGATCCACCGCACGGACAGGCGCTCGCCGTCCTTCATGCGGATGCCGTCCGCGTCGCGCTCCGTCCAGCCGGCCTCGTCGAGCAGGGCGTTCGCGGCGTCCTGATCGAACGGCCAGGAGTCCTCCAGCGACGCGTCGTAGCCCGGGGTCGTGCTGCCGAGGACGCTCCACGCCCGCGGGAACTGCCCGAAGTAGATCTCCTCGACCGCCGCGTCGACGTCGATGCCGCGGGCGAACGCCTGCCGCACCTTCTCGTCGGCGAAGACGCCGTACTTCTCGTTCAGGTAGAGCGAGTAGGGCAGTCCCGGGTACTCCACCGAGTCGACCGTGACGCCGGCGTCGTCGAGACCGGCGACCTGGTTCGGCGGGATGTTGCTGGCGAGGTCGGCTTCGCCGCTCTCGATCACTCCGGTACGCACCGACGCCTCCGGCTGGATCTGCACGCGCAGCGTCTCGAACGCCGGCGCCTTCGTCTCGTGCGGGCCCCAGGCGTAGTCGTCGTTGCGCGTGTAGACGATCTCCTGGTCGGCGGTGTACTCGGTGAGCACGAACGGCCCGGTGCCGACCGTGACGTCGGGGCCGCCCGCCTTGAGCTTATCGGCCGACTCGGCGAGCACGGCCGGCGAGTAGAAGCCGAGCTGCGGGGTGCTGGCCGCCTGGAGGAACGGCGCATACGGCTGCGTGAACGAGACCTTCACCGTGTGGTCGTCGACGACCTCGGTGCCGGCGTAGAAGTCTGCACCGAGCATGCTCGATGCCTGCGCCGACGCGGTCTCCGGGTCGACGATCCGGTCGAAGTTCACCTTGACGGCCTCCGCATCGAACGGCTCGCCGTCCGTGAAGGTCACGTCGTCGCGCAGCGTGAAGGTGTACTCCGTGCTGTCCGGCGAGACGTCCCAGCTCGTCGCGAGCCACGGGCTGAACGTGCCGTCGTCCTCCTGGAACACCAAGGAGTCGAGCACCGCGCGCTGCACCATGCCGGAGACGTCGAGCTGGCTCACCTGCGGGTCCATGTGCCCCGCGGACAGGTTCGCGCCCTCGATCGACCAGACGAGCTCACCGCCGTCGCTCTCCGTGGACGGGCCGGCGCACGCGGTCAGCACCAGGGCGGTGGCGGCGGCGAGCGCGGCGAGGGGAAAGAGGCGACGCACAGGGGTGGCGGGCATGAGGATTCCTCAGAACGGACGGGTCGGGATGCCTCCATCCTAGGGCGGTTTTTTGGACCCGGTCGATCTGTGCAGGTCGCGGTATCAGAGCGACGGCAGGACGACCAGGTGCCGCTCGGTCGCTCCGGCTCGCTCCCCCTCGACCCGTGTCTGCTCTGGCGCGACGACCGCCGCGCTGAGCCCCTGCACGCGAGGCTCCGGCAGCCCGACCAGCCGCACGTCGACGAGGAGGTCGCCGCGGTTCCCCGCGATCCGCCAGCGCAGCTCGGCCTCCGTCGCCGCGGCCACCACGCGATCGGGGAACGGGTCCTGCTCCGCGCGGAATCCGCCGATCTCCTGAACCTGTGCCGCCAGCCGGGCATCGCGGACGTCGGCCGGGATGTCATCGAGCACATGGTCGGCGAGGAACGGGTACGTGGCGGCGGGCCGTCCCGAGCGGATCGCGACGTCGAGAGCCTGCGCGGCGGCGACCGTCTCCTCCCACGGGTGCAGGACGGCGGAGGGGGCGTCCGTCCGTTCGAGCAGCAGCTGGAGCGCGGCGCCTGCGATCCGCCGGGCGCCGAACTCGTCGGAGTTCCCGAAGGCGACGACGCCGATGCCGCTGGCCACGTGCCAGCGCATGTGCGCCGAGAATCCGGGAAGCCCGCCGGAGTGCTGCACGATCCGCCCGAACCGCCGGTCGTCCTCGACGAAGAGGCCGTAGCCGTAGCCGGCCCCCGCAAGGTCGCGCCCGTCGAACATCGCCGACGGCACCGGGATCGGGGTGCGGGCCTGCTGCAGCTCCCGTCGCGACGCCGGAGCCAGCACGTCGGGCGCCAGCGGGTCGTCGGTGAAGGCCGAGCCGAGGAACCACATCCATCTCGCGATGTCGTCGACGGTGCTGAACATGCTGCCGATGCAGCCGAGCGCGCCGGACCCCACGAACGGCTCGGGGCGGAACGTGGTGCCGTCGTCGAACGTCCGGAACCCGCCGGCCAGCGTCTCCGGCGCGAAGCCGTCCGACACGTGTGCCGTCCGGCGCAGCCCGAGCGGCTCCAGCATGCTCTCCCGGATCACGTCCTCCACCGTCCGCCCGGTCACCGCTTCCACGACGCGGCCGAGCAGCGACTGTCCGAGGTTGGAGTACTGGTAGACGGTTCCCGGCACGGCCGCGAGAGGCACCCCACCCGCGAACAGGGCGGCGATCTCGGCCCGCGAGGCGCCGAGGTGCCGATCCACCCAGGCGTTGTCCTCCCCTAGACCCGAGCGGTTGGAGAGCAGCAGGTCGCCCGTGACATCGACGTCGGCACCGCGGTGCCGCAGTCGGACATCGGGCAGGTAGGTGCGGATCGTCTCATGGAGGTCGAGCAGACCGCGGTCGCGCAACGAGAGCACGGTGGCGGCGAGGAAGCTCTTGGACATCGACGCGATGCGGAAGACGGTGTCCCGCGTCGTCGGGGCCTCATCGGCGCGGGGATGGCCGTGGGTGAGCACTGCGCGGACGCGCCCCCGTTCGGCCACCGCGGCGATGGCGGCCGGGGCGGCACGACGTGCGCGCTCGTCCAGGCCGTGCTGGAGAGCTTCCGCGGCGGTATCCGTCGTGGCGAGGAGACCCGCATCCGCAGGCGTCACGCCGGGACCTCGGCGCGCACCTCGTCGGCGAAGGCCTCGATGAGCGCGCGGCTGGCCGCGGTGTTGTGGTCGTGCACGCGCTCGGCGGCGGCGATGAGCGCGGGAAGCGAGCGTCCCTCTCCCCGCAGCGCCGCGTCGTCCCACCGCGCGAGGTCGGCGGCGGAGGCCTCGGGGTGGAACTGCACGCCGCGCACCCGCGCTCCTAGACGGAAGGCCTGGTTCTCGACGGCCGCGCTCGACGCCAGCAGCACCGCCGCGGGTGGCAGCCGCGTGATCATGTCCTGATGGTTCTCGATCATCGGAGCCTCGTCACCCAGCGCCGCGAACACGGCGTCCGTGCGTCCGGCCGGGGTCGGACGGATGGGGGTCGCGCCGCGTTCGATGGGTCCGGTCTTCTCGGCGACCTCGCCGCCGGCCACGTGGGCGAGCAGCTGACCGCCCAGACAGATGCCGAGCGTGGGGAGGTCGCGGGCGATGGCCTCCGCGGCGAGCGCCCGCTCTGCCGCGAGCCACGGCGCGCGGTCATCGTCGTCCGGCATGAGCCCGCCGCCCAGCATCACGAGTCCTGCGTAGCCGTCCAGGGAGGTGGGCAGCGGCTGCTCGGCTCCCACGATCTCGTCGACGTCGATCGCCTTCTCCCGCAGCCAGGTGCCGAGGCGACGCGGGCCGGAGCTCGCCGAGTTCACGATCACGAGGACGCGCGGGGTCACAGCGCCCCCTCCCGCATCGTCGTGTCGACCGCCGGCGCGAGTGCGGCCGCGGCGGGCTCTCCTGCGCGGCCGTCCAGGAAGGCCTCGTGGTCGGGGTCGGAGGCCTCCAGCACGCGGAGGACGTTCTCGTGGGCCGCCGCCCGGAGGTCGTCCTCCGACCAGCCGCGACGCCGCAGCTCGGCGAACAGGGCCGGATACGCCGAGACGTCGCCGAGACCGTCCGGCATCGCATCGGAGCCGTCGTAGTCGGCACCGATCCCGACCGCATGCGCGCCGGCCACGCGACGCACATGATCGAGGTGATCGGCGACGTCGGCGACACCGACGCGCGGGGCCTCTCCCTCTCCCCCGGCCTCCCACCAGTCGCGGCGGGCCTGCGAGACGAACGTGGGCACGAACGGCACCATCACGACGCCGCCCTGCCCGCCGATCGCGGCGAGCACGTCGTCCGGCACGTTGCGGGGGTGGTCGCACAGGGCGAAGGCGCCGGAGTGGCTGACCATCACCGGGCGCGTCGTGACCTCGAGCGCGTGCCGCATCGTCGTCGGAGCGACGTGCGAGAGGTCGACGAGCACACCGATGCGGTTCATCTCGCGCACCACCTCGCGTCCGAAGTCCGTCAGACCGCCGTGGCGCGCCTCGTCGGTCGCGGAGTCCGCCCAGGCGATCGTCCGCGACCAGGTGAGGGTGAGATACCGAGCGCCGAGACGCGCGAACTGTCGCAGCACGGCCAGCGATCCGCCGAGCTGGTCGCCGCCCTCGATGCCGATGAGCGAGGCGATCCGCCCCTCGGCCATCGCCGCACGCACGTCGGCCGCCGTCCGAGCGATCGCGAAGCGCTGCGGGTGGGCGTCGACGAGCCGGTGCACGAAGTCGATCTGCTCGAGCGTGGCCACGACCTGCTCCGCCCCCTCCAGCACGGGATCGACCCAGACCGACCAGAACTGGCCGGCGACCCCGCCGGCGACCAGTCGCGGCAGGTCGGTCTGCGTGGCCGCCACCGACCCGGCGAGCTCCGCGGCCCGGTAGCCGAGCAGCGTCCTGCTCGCCCAGGCGAGATCGTTGTGGCCGTCGATCACCCGATCGATCGGCAGGTCCTCGTCGACCATCTCAGTCCTCTCGTCCATCCAGCACCGCGTTCATCCGCGCGGTGAGAGCGGGGTCCGCGCGGCGCGCGACGCCGTCCAGCTCCCGCACGGGCACGGCGCCGCGCGTGCTGGAGCAGAGCCACAGCGTCTCCGCCCGCTCCAGATCGTCCCGCACCATCGGACCGATGCGGGAGGGCATGTCGGCGAGTCCTGCGAAGACGTCGGCCTGGGTCGTCCCGGGGAGCACCCCGTGCTCGGGCGGTGGCGTGACCAGCGTCCCGTCGAGCAGCGCAATCAGCGTCGACCGCGGCCCTTCGAGCACGAAACCGTCGGCGCTGACGAAGATGACATCGTCCGCGCCCCGGCTCCGCGCCTCCCGCAGGGCCGCCTGGTTCACGGCGTACGCGAGGGATTTCGCCCCCTGCAGCAGCCAGGGCGCCGTCTCCATGACGTCGTGCCTGTATCCGCGGTCGAGGACCACCGCGGAGACGCCCCGCGCGCGGACGGCCTCCGGGTCCTCGCCCGCGAAGCCCAGCACCCACCCCGTCGGCCCGGCCGGGTCGATCTCGTCCCCGCGGGTCATCGCGATCTTGATCGAGGCGATCTCCCCCTCGCGGAGCACTCCGGGACGGGACACCTCGACGGCTGCGTGGCGCACCGCCCGTGCCCACCGCTCGCGGCGTGGCACGGGCAGCCCCAGGAGCTGCGCCGAACGCTCCAGTCGTGCGAGGTGCGCGTCCAGGGCCTGCGGCCTGGCCTGACGCACGACAGCGGTCTCGAACACGCCGTCGCCGCGGGTCACGCCGAGGTCGGTCGCCCGGATGATCGGCTCCCGCGGGTCGACCGGGTGGATCCCGCCCTCCGCGCCCTCGTCGGCGAGATCGAGCCGGTACAGCAGCAGTGCACGCATGGGATTCCGCTCTCGCAGGTTCGGGGGCCGGTCAGCCCGCGGTCAGGACGGCCTCGGGGGCCTCGGCCGCGGATGAGTCGAAGACCCGGGACGCGTCACGGGCGATGCGCTCGGCGAGCACCTCGTGTCCGATCCCCGGTCCGGTGGGGACCGTGACCCGGCCCGCGACGGCCGTCACCGGAGGGGTGATGATGTCGGACTCGTAGTACTTGTCCGAACCCGACACGTCCGACGGGAGCAGGAAGCCCGGAAGCGAGGACAGCGCGACGTTCGCGGCCCGCCCGACGCCGAACTCGTGCATTCCCCCGCACCACACCGGGATGCCCGCATCGCGTGCCATGTCGTGCGCGGCGCGGGCGACGGTCAGCCCGCCCATCCGCGACACCTTGATGTTGAGGACCCGCCCTGCACCCAGCCGGATCATGGTCCGCAGGTCGCCGAGGTCGACGACCGACTCATCCAGGCACACGTCCGTGTCGAGCCGCGCCTGCAGATCGGCGTGGGCCACGAGATCCCGCGGCGCGAAGGGCTGCTCGATCATGGTGAGCGCCTCACGGTCCAGGCGCCTGAACACCTCGGCCGCCCGGTCGTCATCCGCGTAGGCGCCGTTCGCATCCACGTGGAGGTCGAGGTCGGGGAAGGCACCGCGCACCGCGCGCACGGGCTCCACGTCCCACCCCGGAGCGATCTTGAGCTTGACGCGCGGGTAGCCGGCCGCGCGCTGCAGCTCGACCTGGGCGAGCAGCTCGTCGAGCGACGGCTCGATCCCCAGCGACACCCCGGCGACGACCTCGTCGCGCGTCCCGCCCAGGGCCGCGGCGAGCGCGATCCCGCGCATCCGGGAGGACAGGTCCCACACCGCTCCGGAGAACCCGGCCTTCGCGAACTCATGCCCGCGGACGCGTGCCCACGACGCCTCCAGAGCCGCCGGCTCGTCCCCGTCCGCACGGAGCAGCGCCGGCACGAGGTAGCGCGTCGCGATCTCCCACGCGGTGACCGTGGTCTCCGCGCCGTAGAACGGATCGCTCGGCGACGCGATCTCCCCCCAGCCGGTCTGCCCGTCGGCATCGGTGACCTCGACGAGCACGTGCTCGATGCCGGACTTGCGGTGCGAACTCGTCTCGAAGCTGTGACGCAGCGGCTGTCGAAGGGCGAACAGCCGGACGCGGACGACCCTCACGCGTCCTCCTCGGTGCGGGGGCGCGGAGTCTCGGGGCCGTAGAGACCCAGCCGTGCCACCAGCCGGTCCCGTTCGGCCAGCCGCCTCCGCGCGCCCTTCGCGCTCGCCGTGGTGAGCGCACTCAGCAGGTGGCACACCGCCGCGACCGGGGTCGGGGAGTCGGCATACGAGGCGGATCCGGTGCGCACCCGGATGAGCGAGGTCGCGATCGATGCGAGCGGGGCGTCCTCACTGTCCGTGATGACGACGAGCTGACCCCCGGCTTCATGGAAGAGCCGCCCGAGCCGCACGGTCTCCTCGCGGTAGCGCCGCAGGGAGAACGCGATGAGCACGTCGCTGGCCCGCACGTCCGTGAGCACGGTGAGCGGCTGCAGCGCGTGCCCGTCGACGAGGAACACGTTCGACAGCGTCGCCGAGAGATCCGCATTGAGCAGTTGCGCGTACGCCGCCGCCTTGCCCTCGCCTGCCACATACCGTCGTCGGGCACCGAGCAGCAGCGCGGCGGCCTGCGGGACCTGGGCCGATCGGCTGAGCTCCTCGAAGGTCTGGGCGAGCGTGCGCTGCTCGGTCTCGATGATCCGCGCCTGGATGCTCTCGGCGGAGAGGTTGGTACGGATGCGCTCGCCGTAGCGGTCCCGCGGAGAGACGAGGTCGCGATCCTCCTGGTCGTGGTCGTGGTCGTTCATGCCGTGCCCTCCCCGGGTGTCGCGCGGTAGACCGCCGTGTCGTCGTCGAGGCGCACGGCCCCGACGAGGACGTCCCCGCGGCGGAACGCCGCAGTCATCGTCCGCTCCAGATCCCGCCGCAGCACCGCACGATCCTCGGCGTCGAGCTCGCCGGGGCGGGTCGGGATCGCGATCCAGGTGCCGCCGTCCGCCGCCACGGCCCGCCCCCAGTCGTCCGGCCCGAGCTCAGGCGGGACCGGGAGGGTGCGGCGGATCGGGTGATCGGCGGCGTCCAGATCCCAGGAGACCACCAGGCGGTCGGTGTCGGGACGGGCGTAGTAGTCCCGTTCGTACGCGATGCCGACGGCGCCGAGCGAGCTCAGGTTGAAATGGGCGTTGCGCGAGAGCAGCGGATCGAACGTCCACCGCATCGTCCGCTGCCCCCAGCGCAGAGCCACCGCGCGCTGCGCGAACTTGAGTGCCTGGCCGACGCCCCGCCCCTGGTGCGCGGCGTCGACGGCCGCCGCCTGTGAATAGTGGAACGACGCACCGGCGGTGTCGCAGCCGGCGAAGCCGTAGGCGAATCCGATCAGCGTTCCGTCGTCGGCGAAGGCGCCGACCGCGGAACCACCGTTGCGGGCGAGGGCGGTGAGCAGGTTGGCGTTGAGCGCGTACTCGTTCTCCGTGTAGGCGAAGACGCGGGCGTACAGCGCGGCGGCCTCACGGAACTCGGCGTACTGGGTGAGTTCGCGGCAGCCGTGGGCGACACCGGCGGCCACCGAAGAAAGAGGCACGATACGTTTCCTAAGATCGAGAAGTCCTGCTGCTCTGAGCGATGCTATCGGCGGGTTGCGGGGTGATCAAGGGGCAAGATACGGTTCGTAACCGTGACGACTCCTTCGGCAGTGCGCGACGCGGACCATCCTTCCGACGACATCATCGCACTCGTGCGCGAACTCGTGCTGCTCGAGACGCCGAGCCGCGACGTCGAGGCGAGCGGCCGTATCGCCGACCTGCTGTCCGCGTGGTTCGCCGGCGTCGGCGGCACCGTCCAGCGGGTTCCGCACGAGCTCGGGACAGACCTCGTCATCGACGTCCCCGGCACCGGAGACCCGGTGCTCCTCATCGGCCACACCGACACCGTGTGGCCGGTCGGCACGCTGGCGGACGACCTGCCATGGAGCGAGGAGGGCGATGTCGTGCGCGGCCCCGGCTCCTACGACATGAAAGCCGGCATCGTCGTGATGCTGGAGACGCTGCGCCGCCTGCAGCCCCTGCCGCTCGCACAGCGGCGCGCGGTGCGGATCGTGCTGGTCGCGGACGAGGAGATCGGCTCGCCGGTCTCGGGCCCCCTGCTCGCGGAGCGGGCTCGAGGTGCGGCCTGCGCCATCGGGTTCGAGTCCCCGCATCCCGACGGCGCCCTCAAGGTCGGCCGCCGCGGCAGTGCCCGGGTGCGCATCGCCGTCACCGGACGCGCGGCCCACGCCGCGCTCGACCCGGAGCACGGCGTCTCGGCGATCGACGAACTCGTCGACCAGCTCCTGCGGGTCCGCGCGATCGTCGCCGACCCGGATCTGCCGAGCCCGGTGCTCTGCAACGTCGGGGTCATCGACGGCGGGGCGCGCACCAACGTGGTGCCGGCGCAGGCCGCGGCCGAGATAGGACTCCGCTTCCTCGACCCGGACTCCGAGGAGCGCGTCCTCGCCGCTCTCCGCGGTCTGACCCCCGTGCGCCCTGGCGCCCACGTCGAGGTCGCCGTGCTCAGCGCCCGATCCGCCTGGCGTGCCTCCGCGGCGGACGCCACCTTCCTCGCGCGGATCGCCGAGAAAGGGGCCGCGCTCGGCCAGCACGTCGACGGCCGCCCCGCGGCCGGCGCGGGCGACACCAACCTCCTCGGCGGCCGCGGGCTCCCGACGGTCGACGGCTTCGGCCCGCGGGGTGGCGGCGCGCACGCGGTGGACGAGCACTTCCTGCGTTCCTCCCTGCACGAACGCATCGCGCTCCTGCGCGCCGTGCTCACCATCCCGACGGAGTGACGATACGATTCCGGTTCCCGCGCCCGAGCGGAACCGACCCGGGATACGTTCCGGATGTCTGGGACGTGTGACCACCGTCCGCCTCGGCGATCTCTCCCGGCGCATCCTGGCATCCGCGTGTTTCCGCCGTGTTACACCCCCTCGACGGCCGGCGATCTTTCCGGGTGTCGGCACTTTTCTTCCGCGATACGCATCGAATGTCTTGACCGCGCGGCCGTCTTCCGCTTGCATGGTCAGCACCGACCCGGCTTCACTGTGGATCCGGGCGGCGCCCGAAGGGACCTTCCATGCGTCTTGCCCCCCGCTCCAGAACCGTGCGAAGTCTGACCGCCGCCGCGATCGCCTCCGCGCTCCTCATCGCCGCTCCGGCCGGCGCCGCCCAGGCGCAGTCCGTCAGCGCCGCCACCGAGTCCCCGGCGTCCGAGACGACGCTCCGGATCGCTACCTCCGGATTCGTGGACACGTTCAACCCGTTCATCTCGATCTACCTGACGCCGACGAACATCATCCGGTACGTCTACGAGTCGCTCGTGCAGAACGACGCCGAGGACGGCTCCCCCACGAAGGGCCTCGCGGACTCCTGGGAGGCGACGGACGGCGGCCAGACCTGGACCTTCACCCTCCAGGACGACCTCGTCTGGTCGGACGGTGAGCCCATCACCTCCGCCGACGTGAAGTACACGTACGACCAGATGATGACGGTCCCCGCCCTCGGCACCGCCAACGGCAACCTCGTCTCGAACTTCGACACCGTCGAGACCCCCGACGACAAGACCGTCGTGATCACCCTGAAGACGCCGCAGGCCCCGAACCCCGGCTCGGAGATCCCGATCGTCCCGAAGCACATCTGGGAGGCGGTCGACGACCCCACCACCTTCACCAACGACGCCGACGTCGTCGGCTCCGGTCCGTTCGTCCTCGACAGCTACTCGGCCAACCAGTCCATCGTGCTGAAGGCGAATGAGAACTTCTGGCGCGGCGCCCCCAAGATCGACGCGATCCAGTACGTGTACTACACGAACTCCGACGCCCAGGTGCAGGCGCTCAAGGCGGGCGACGTCGACCTCGTCACCGGCCTCACCCCGACCCAGTTCTCGGCACTCGACGGCGTCGACGGCGTCACCACGCACTCCGGCGAGGGCCGCCGCTACCACTCGATCAGCATCAACGTCGGTCAGCAGACGCGCGACAACGTGCCCTACGGCACCGGCAACGCCGCGCTGAAGGAGCTCGAGGTCCGCCAGGCCATCCGCCTCGGCACCGACACGGCCACCCTGCTCGACAAGGTGCTGGACGGCGAGGGCACGCTCGCCACGAGCTTCATCCCGGCGTCCTTCCCGAAGTGGCACCTCTCCGACGACGACGACGTGATCGTCGGCTTCGACCCCGAGGCCGCACAGGCGAAGCTCGACGAGGCCGGCTGGGTTCCCGGCGCGGACGGCATCCGCGAGAAGGACGGCCAGCGCCTGAGCCTGCGCCTGCTGACGGATGCGGACGATGCCAACGAGCAGTCCATCTCCGACTTCTTCGTCCCGTGGATGAAGGACATCGGGATCGAGATCACGGTCGAGTCCACCGACTCCGACACGATCAGCGCGAAGGCCACGTCCGGCGACTACGACCTGTACTTCAGCGGCTGGTCGGTCAATCCCGACCCCGACTACCAGCTGGGCATCAACACCTGCATGAACCTGCCGACCGCGACCGACGGCACCGGCGGCACCACGCAGGACGGGTACTGCAACCCGGAGTTCGACGAGATGTACGCCGCGCAGCGGTCCGAGATCGACCCGGAGAAGCGCCAGGAGATCGTGCACGACATGCTCGCGCTGAACTACACCGACACCGCGCAGGTCGCGACCTGGTACGCCAACTCGCTGGAGGCCTACCGCTCCGACCGCTTCACAGGCTTCACCCTGCAGCCGAAGGACGGCGGCATCATCGCCAACCAGGCCGGCTACTGGGGCTACCTGACCGTCGAGCCCGTCGAGGGGGCGACCGCCGGCGGCACCGGCACGAACACCGGACTCATCATCGGAGGCGTCGTGGTGGGGGTGGTCCTGATCGGAGGACTCATCTTCTTCCTGATCCGTCGCCGCAACATCGCCGACGTCGAATGAGTCCGGCGAGACGCCGCGGGTGGCGGGCTTCCGCCCCCGCGGCGTCTCCCGGTCCGCTGTAAGGAGACCCCCATGTCCAACGCGGTTCCCCCGTCCACCTCCGCCATCGCGACGAGCGCCGCGGCCGAGGAGCAGCCGAAGGGCGTCGGCGCCCTCCGCTACTTCCTGGTCAAGCTCGGCGGCGCGGCCATCAGCCTGGCGATGGTGATCCTCCTCGGATTCTTCGCCTTCAAGATCCTGCCAGGCGATCCGGTCGCCTCGATCGCCCGTGAGCGCGGCATGAGCGCCGAGCAGGCCGACCAGCTACGCGAGCAGCTCGGCCTGAACAAGCCCCTGTGGCAGCAGTTCGTCGACTACCTCGGCAACGTGTTCACCCTGAACTTCGGCACGAGCTACGTCTACCGCACCTCCGTGTCCGAGCTCATCGGCCAGTACTTCTGGAACACGATCCTCCTCACCGGCACGGCGGCGATCATCGCGATCGCGCTCGGTCTCTGGCTCGGGCAGAAGGCGGCCTGGAAGCACGGCTCCACCTTCGACCGCATCGTCTCCGGCACCTCGCTCGTGTTCTGGTCGGTACCGACCTTCTGGCTGGCGCTGCTGCTCCTGATGATCTTCGGCGGCACGCTGCACTGGTTCCCGACCGGAGGCATGGTCTCCCCCAACCCGCCCACCGATCCGGTCGGCGCGGTCCTGGACGTGATCTCGCACATGGTGCTCCCGGTCATCACGATGGTCGCGGTCGTCTACGCGCAGTACCTGATGGTGATGCGCAGCTCGCTCCTCGAGGAGATGGGCGCCGACTACCTCACGACCGCGCGGGCCAAGGGCCTCAGGGAAGACCTCGTCCGCCGTCGGCACGCCGTCCCCAACGCCCTGTTGCCGACCGTGACGCTCGTCTTCATGCACATCGGCGGCCTCATCGCCGGGGCGGTCACGGTGGAGACGGTGTTCTCCTGGCCCGGGCTCGGGAAGCTGACCTTCGAGGCCATCTCCGGACCCGACCTCCCGCTCCTGCAGGGTACCTTCGTGGTGTTCTCCACGATCATCATCGCGATGAACCTCATCGCGGACCTCATCTACCGTCAGCTCGACCCGAGGGTGAGGCGCGCATGACCACGGCATCCCCGACCATCCGTTCACCCCGTGCTCTGGCGTGGCACCGCCGCGGCACCGCGTTCGTCGACTTCTGCCGGCAGTTCGCCCAGCACCGGGCGGGCATGGTGGGCCTCGTCTTCCTCGTGATCGTCGCGCTCATCGCGATCTTCGCCCCCGTGATCGCCCCCGCCAGCATGCTCGACGTCACGAAACTCGTCGACGTGCAGCGCTTCGCGCCGCCGTCCTGGGAGCATCCCCTCGGCACCGACCATCAGGGTCGCGAGATCTGGGTCCGCATGGTGTGGGGCGCCAGGGTGTCCCTGCTCGTCGGCCTCGCCGCCACGGCAATGTCGATGATCATCGGCACCCTCGTCGGCCTCTCGGCGGGCCACTTCACCGGCTTCTTCGGCGGGCTGATGATGCGCATCATCGACTTCTTCCTCGTGCTGCCGTCGCTGATCCTCGCGATCGTGCTGTCGTCGGTGCTGAGCCGCGGCGTCTGGACCATCATCATCGCGATCGGCCTGACCTCGTGGGCCGGTACCGCCCGCGTCGTCCGCGCGCAGACCCTGTCCGTGGAGTCGCGCGACTACATCGAACGCTCGCGGGCCCTCGGCGCCGGGCACTGGCACATCATCATGAAGCACCTCCTCCCCGGGGTGCTGCCGCTCGTGCTCGCCAACACGACGCTCACGGTCGGCTCGGCGATCATCTCCGAATCCACCCTGGCGTTCCTCGGCCTCGGCGACACCACGCTGCAGTCCTGGGGCTCGATCCTGAAGAACGCGATGGACGTCTCCGCGGCGACCAGCGGCTACTGGTGGTACGTGCTCGTGCCCGGCATCGCCATCGTCCTCGTCGTGCTGTCGTTCACCCTGATGGGCCGTGCCGTCGAGAACATCACCAACCCGACGCTGAGGAGCCGCTGAGATGCCCGACCTGATCTTCGACGACGTCTCCATCACGTACCGCACCTCCGGGCGGTCCGGTCGGGACGAGGTGGCGGCCGTGCGCAACGTCTCGCTCACCCTCCCGGCAGGGCAGACCCTCGGCATCGCCGGCGAGTCCGGTTCCGGGAAGTCCACGCTCGCCATGAGCGTGCTCCGGCTCCTGCCGCGCAACGCCCGTCTCAGCGGCCGTGTGCTGCTGGGCGACGAGGATGTCGCCTCGTTGTCCTTCGGGCAGCTGCGCGCCGTGCGCTGGGCGCAGACGTCCATCGTGTTCCAGGGCGCGATGCACTCGCTCAACCAGGTGCGCACCGTCGGCTGGCAGCTCCTGGAGGCGCTCGAGCTGCACGCCTCGGAGCGTTGGAAGGGCGAGAAGGCACGCAGAGAACGCGTGCGCGAACTGCTCGACATCGTCGACCTGCCGCAGCAGAAGAGCGAGTCGTACCCGCATGAGCTCTCCGGCGGCCAGAAGCAGCGCGTGATGATCGCTATGGCCCTCGCCTGCGATCCCGAGGTCATCATCGCGGACGAGCCGACCACCGCGCTCGACGTGATCGTGCAGAAGCAGATCCTCGACATGATCTCCCGGCTCGTGGCCGAGCGCGGCATCTCGATGCTCATGATCAGCCACGACCTGTCGGTGCTCGCCACGGCGTGCGACCGGATCGCCATCATGCGCGACGGGGAGCTGGTCGAGGTCGGCGAGAGCTACGCCGTCTGCACCACCCCGCAGGAGGCGTACACGCGTCAGCTCGCCGACGCCTTCCCCACGATCGGCGACCCGGCCTCGCGGATGGCCCCGGTGACCCGGCACGGTCGTGGCGCGGACGAGGTGCCGGAGATCACGCACGGCGACGAGGTGCTGCTCGAGGCCCGCGGCGTCAACGTCACCTACCGCTCCGGCGGGCGCCCCGTGCATGCGGTCCGCGACGTCGACCTCTCCGTGCGCACAGGCGAGATCGTGGCGCTCGTCGGCCAGTCCGGCTCGGGCAAGTCGACCCTCGCCCGCGCGCTGATGGGCTTGCAGCCTGCCGACCCCGGGTCGCAGATCCGCTTCGACGGCGCACCCCTTCCGTCGAAAGGACGCGACCTCGCGCGGTTCCGCTCGCAGGTGCAGCTCGTGCTGCAGGACCCGTGGGCCGCGCTGAACCCGAAGCACAGCGTGTACGAGTCCGTCGCCGAGGGGCTGCGTGTGCAGCGCTTCGCCGGCGACGAGCGCGAGCGGGTGGCGCAGAGCCTCGCCGACGCGGAACTCACCCCGCCGGAGCGCTACTTCGGCGCCATCCCGCAGGAGCTCAGCGGCGGGCAGAGGCAGCGCGTCGTCATCGCGGGGGCCCTCGCCGTGCAGCCGCAGATGCTCATCGCGGACGAGCCCGTCGCCTCGCTCGACGCGTCCGTGCGCGGGGAGATCCTCGGACTCCTGCTGGAGCTGCGCCGCCGCCTCGGGCTCTCCGCCCTCGTCATCACGCACGACCTCGGTCTCGCCTGGAACATCGCCCACACCGTCGCGGTGATGTACCACGGGCAGATCGTCGAGCACGGCCCCACCGAAGAGGTGCTGCTGAACCCGCAGCACGAGTACACCAGGCACCTGCTGTCCGCGGCGCCGCGCATCGAGGAGAAGACGGCATGAGCGTCACGACGGAGGCGGCGGTGTCGCCCTATCTCGACACAGCGCCCCTGCAGCCCGGCGACACCGTGGCGATCGTCTCGCCCTCCGGTCCCGGTAACGAGGAGAACACCCAGCGCGCCGTCGGCTACTACGAGTCCTGGGGCCTGAAGGTCCGGGTGGGAGAGCATGTCCTCACGCCGCACCCGCGCGCGTCGTACCTTGCGGGGCCGGACGAGCTCCGCCGCGCCGACCTCGTCGACGCCTGGCTCGATCCCGAGGTGGACGCCGTCGTCACGGCCCGAGGCGGCTACGGGGCCCTGCGCCTCCTCGACGGCATCGACTGGGCCGACATGCGCCGAGGCGCGCTGCGCAAGGACGGACGACCGAAGCTCCTCACGGGCTCGTCCGATGTGACCGCCCTGCACGAGACGTGGCGCGCGCATCTCGACGTCGCGACGCTCTTCTGCCCGATGGCGGGCAACAACGTCTTCCGCGATTCCGAGCAGGTGCGCGACGACGTGCAGCGCTGGCTCTTCGAACCATGGCGCGGACGCGAGCTCATCGGCCCGAAGACCGAGATCATGACGCCGGGGCGCGCCGAGGGACGCTTCACGGGCGGCAACCTCAGTCTGCTCGCCGCCGGACTCGGCGCCCCGGAGGCGGACGTCCCCGCCCCCGGCATCCTTTTCCTGGAGGACATCACCGAGGAGCCGTACCGCCTCGACAGCTTCGTCACGCAGCTCCGGCGCGCGGGCCGTCTCGCCCAGACGACGGGCGTCGTGCTCGGCTCCTGGCATGAGTGCGGCGACCTCGACCTCGTCCACGCGCTCATGCGGGACGAGTTCCAGGACGCCGGCGTCCCCGTGCTGTGGGAGCAGGGCTTCGGCCACGACCCGCACGCCCTCACCATCCCGCTCGGTGTGGACGGGGTGCTGGACGCGACCGGCGACGAGCCCCGCCTCACGGTGGGACGGCCATGATCGCGCTTCCTCCCATCGACCCCCGTGTCACCTGGTCGATCCGGCTCGTCGACGCCGGCACCGCGGAGACCCTGGCCGAGCACGAGCCGCACACGCAGTGCGAGACCGCGAGCATCGGCAAGATCTTCCTGCTCCTCGAGGTCGCTCGACGGCTGGAGGCGGGCACGCTCGCCGAGGACGACCGGATCGAGATCCCGGACGAGCACCGCGTCGAGGACTCCGGACTGCTGTACCGCATGCACGATCAGCGCATCACGGTGCACGACGCGGCGCTCCTCGTCGGTGCGGTGAGCGACAACCTCGCCACGAACGCGCTGATCCATCTCTGCGGCCTGGAGGAGGTGCGGGCCGTCGCCCCGGCCCTCGGGTACCGCGACACCGCGCTGCACGATTACATCCGCAACGAGCGCACCCCCGACCTGCCCTGGACGCCGTCGTTCGGCACCGCGGCCGAGCTGTCCGACGTGATGCGCCGTCTCGGTGCCGGCGAGGCGTTCTCGCCCGCGGTAAGCGCCCGGGTGCTGGACTGGCTCGCCGCCGACACCGACACGTCGATGACCGCCGACGCCTTCCTCCTCGACCCCCTCGCCCACGTCGAGGCCGAGTATCAGGGCATGGTGCTGCGCCACAAGACCGGCAGCGTGGGCTTCGCCCGCGTCGACGTCGGGCTGCTGCGGGGCCCGAGGGCCGCCGTCGCGTATGCAGTGGCGGCGAACTGGAAGGACTCCGCGGCCGATCTCCGCGCGCCCGTGCTCGACGGCATGCGCGCCGTCGGCGAGCTCATCCGTGCGCACGTGACCGGGCGTGCACGGGACGAGGAGGACGCATGAGCACGATCGACGTGGAGCTCCCCGACGAGAACGGCACGGTGTGGTCGGTGCTCGTCCAGGACGTCGACTCGGGCGAGGTGCTGCTGCGCCATGACCCGGAGACGGTGCAGGACACCGCGAGCGTCGGCAAGATCTTCCTCCTGCACCGGCTCCTCACCGAGGTCGACGCGGGCACGCGCACCCTCGAGGACCGGGTCACCCGGCGGCCGGTCGAGGCCATCGAGGACTCCGGTCTCTGGTACCTGCTCCAGGCATCCGAGCTGTCGCTGTACGACGTGGCCGCTCTCATCGGAGCGGTGAGCGACAACGCCGCGACCAACACGCTGGGTCGCGTCATCGGCATCCCGACCGTGCAGGAGCACACCCGCGCGCTCGGCTACACCGCCTCCGCCCTCGACGACATCGTGCGGTGGCCGATCCCGCCCGGCGCACCCCGCACGCTGTCGCACGCGAACGCCGCGGAACTCGTGCGCTTCATGTCGCGGCTCGCCGACGGCACCGACCTCTCCCCCGCCTCGGCCGACACGCTGCGCCGCTGGCTGGGCGCGGGCATGGACCTGTCGATGGTCGCCTCGGCGTTCGACCTCGACCCGCTCGCGCACTGGGGCTTCGACCGCGGCGTCTGGCTGCTGAACAAGACCGGCACGATCTCCCGCGTCCGCGCCGACACCGGGATCGCGATGTCCCCCAGCCGCCGGATCGCCTACGCCGTGCTGGCCAACTGGGACAGAGGAGCCGACGGACGCGGTCCGGTGCTGGCCGCGATGCGTCGCATCGGCGAGGGCATCCAGGCCGCGCTCGCCGACTGACCACGGTTCACAACTCAGGACATCCGGTGTCAGTCGGTACGACGCGCCGCACCCGCGGCACCGCCGACCCGGTTTCTCCTGAGTTGTGAACGCGGGTCAGACGGCTCCGGCACGAGCCAGACGCTCCCGCACCCGGTCGATCGGCACCGCGTGCGCCGTCCGCCCCTCGGGGCCCACGGTGGTCTCCGCGGCGAGCACCGAGTTGATCAGCGCCTCCTCGACAGCGTCCATCGTCGCGGCGAAGAGCGGCGAGAGGTCGTCATCCGCCGCAGGACCGCCCGACGCCGGGTCGTGCACGGAAAAGGCGATCGCGTAGTCGCCGCTGCCCTGTGCGTAGTCGGCGCCCACGCCCCGCATCGCGAACACGGCGCGGTGGGCCACCCGGCCGAGCTGACGGCCGTCGACGGGCGCATCCGTCGCGACGACGATCATGCACGAGTTGCCGACGGGCTGTGCCGGCTCCTCGGCGAGCAGCTCCTCCGCGGGCAGCGGCACCCCCGCGATCCGCAACGTGCCGCTGAAATTCGTCTGCACGAGAGCCCCGACCGTGGACGCGCTCCCCGCGACATCGACCAGACGGGACGCCGTGCCGATGCCGCCCTTGTACCCGAGGGCGACGGTTCCGGCACCGGCACCGACGCACCCCTCCGCGACCGGACCCGCTGCCGCCGCAGCCAGTGCCGCCGTCACCTGCTCCTCGCCCACGGCCCGCCGGCGGATGTCGGAGAGGAACCCGTCATTCGTCTCGCCCACCACCGGGTTCAACGTGGTCGTCCGCGCATGCGCCGGCGTCGCCAGCAGGTGCCCGAGCAGCGCATCCGCGACGCGGAACACGGACAGGGTCGAGGTCAGTAGGACCGGCGTCTCCAGAGCCCCGAGCTCGCGGAGCTGCGTGGCACCCACGAGCTTGCCGTAGCCGTTGCCGACCGAGAGGTTCGCGGGAAGGCTGCGGCGCTCGGCGGTGAGGGCGTCGGGGACGATGGCCGTCACTCCCGTGTGCAGACCGTCGCCGTGCAGCGTGGCGTGCCCCACCCGCACGCCGCGGACATCGGTGATGGCGTTCGCCGGGCCGCGCGCGAAGGCGCCGGACGGGACCCCGAGGTCGGCGAGACGGGGACGGGAGGACGAGGACGACGGCGGTGTCATGCTCCGATCCTCCCAGCGTCGGAGGGGCCGGCCGCAGTGCCGCGCCGGACGCTCCCCCGGGTCGAGCGCCCGTCCCTTGCGCTCGGTAGACTGGGCGGCACCACCCACACTCAGGCACGCTCACACAGTGCCGCATACATCGCTCGAGGAGACCTCCATGTCCGCCATTCCCGACAAGCCCGCACTCGAAGGTCTCGAAGCGAAGTGGGACGCCGCCTGGGCGGAGCAGGGTACGTACCTGTTCGACCGTCTGTGCGCCGCCGAGCTCGGCCGTGAGGGCGTCTACTCGATCGACACCCCGCCGCCCACCGCCTCCGGCAGCCTCCACATCGGTCACGTGTTCTCCTACACGCACACCGACGTCAAGGCGCGGTACGAGCGCATGCGCGGCAAGACCGTGTTCTACCCGATGGGCTGGGACGACAACGGCCTGCCCACCGAGCGCCGTGTGCAGAACTACTACGGTGTGCGCTGCGACCCGTCGCTCCCCTACGACGCCGACTTCACCCCGCCGTTCGAGGGCGGCGACAACAAGTCGAGCCGCGCCGCCGACCAGCAGCCGATCAGCCGTCGCAACTTCATCGAGCTGTGCGAGCGCCTCACGATCGAGGACGAGAAGCAGTTCGAGGCGCTGTTCCGTCAGCTCGGGCTGAGCGTGGACTGGACGCAGACCTACCGCACCATCTCCGACGACACGATCCGGCAGAGTCAGCTCGCCTTCCTCCGCAACATCGAGCGCGGCGAGGCCTATCAGGCCCTGGCGCCGACGCTGTGGGACATCGACTTCCGCTCCGCGATCGCGCAGGCCGAACTCGAGGATCGCGACCAGCAGGCCGCGTACCACACGATCGAGTTCCCCTTCGCGGACGGTTCCGGTTCCATCGCGATCGACACCACGCGCCCGGAGCTCCTCCCCGCGTGCATCGCGATCGTGACCCACCCCGAGGGACCGCACAAGCACCTCATCGGCACGAAGGTCCGCACGCCCTACTTCGGCGCCGAGATCGAGATCCACGGCCACCACCTCGCCCAGCCCGACAAGGGCACCGGCGCCGCCATGGTCTGCACCTTCGGCGACGTGACCGACATCATCTGGTGGCGCGAGCTGCGCACCGCTGCCGGCGAGTCCCTGCCTAACATGACCACGATCGGTCTCGACGGCCGTTTCCTCCCCGAGGCCCCGTCGATCGTGGCCGACGCCGACGCCCGCGCCTGGTACGCGGAGAACGTGGCAGGCAAGACCGTCTTCAGCGCCCGCAAGGCGATCGTCGAGAAGCTGCAGGAGACCGGCGACATGACCGCCGTCGGCAAGCCCTTCCAGCACGCCGTGAAGTTCTTCGAGAAGGGCGACCGCCCGCTCGAGATCGTCTCGACCCGGCAGTGGTACATCCGCAACGGCGCCCGCGACGGCGAGCTGCGCGAGCAGCTCCTCGCGCACGGCACCGAGCTGGCGTGGCACCCCGACTTCATGCGGGTCCGCTACGAGAACTGGGTCGGCGGCCTCACCGGCGACTGGCTCGTGTCCCGGCAGCGGTTCTTCGGTGTGCCGATCCCGCTCTGGTACGCGCTGGACGAGAACGGCGAGCGCGACTACGACCGCGTGCTCACCCCGGACGCGGCCGCGCTGCCCATCGACCCGACCACGGATGTGCCGGCCGGCTACACCGAGGCCCAGCGCGGCGTGCCGGGCGGGTTCGACGCCGAAGCCGACATCCTCGACACGTGGGCGACCTCGTCGCTGACCCCGCAGCTCGCGGGCGGCTGGCAGCGCGACGAGGAGCTGTGGCAGCTCACTGCTCCGTTCGATCTGCGCCCGCAGGGACAGGACATCATCCGCACCTGGCTCTTCTCGACCATGCTGCGCTCCACGCTCGAAGACGGCCGCGCCCCGTGGAAGAACGCCGCCATCTCCGGCTTCATCGTCGACCCCGACCGCAAGAAGATGTCGAAGTCGAAGGGCAACGTGGTCACCCCGGCCGACGTGCTCGACGCCCACGGTTCGGACGCGGTGCGGTACTGGGCGGCTTCCAGCCGACTCGGCATGGACGCGGCGTTCGACCCGCAGAACCCGACTCAGGTGAAGATCGGTCGGCGTCTGGCGATCAAGGTGCTCAACGCCGCCAAGTTCGTGCTGTCGTTCCCGGTGCCCGAGGGCGCGCAGGTGACGCATGCGCTCGACGCCTCGATGCTCACGGCACTCGATGGCGTGGTGGCGGAGGCGACCGCGGCCTTCGACCGGTATGACGCGGCCAGAGCGCTCGAGCTGACCGAGGCGTTCTTCTGGACGTTCTGCGACGACTACCTGGAGCTCGTGAAGGAGCGCGCCTACAACCAGAACGACGTGGGCCAGGCCTCGGCCGCCCTCGCGCTGCGTCTGGCGCTGTCCACGCTGCTCCGCCTGCTCGCACCGGTGCTCTCCTTCGCCACGGAGGAGGCATGGTCGTGGTTCGAGGAGGGCTCCGTGCACACCGCAGCGTGGCCCGAGAAGCTCGGCATCGAGGGCGACCCGGCCGTGCTGGCCGCCGCCAGCGAGGCGCTCATCGGCATCCGGCGCGCGAAGACCGAGGCGAAGGCGTCGCAGAAGACCCCGGTCTCCCGTGCCGCCATCGCCGCACCCGCCGCGAAGGTCGAGGCCTTGCGCGCCGCGGCGGACGACCTCCGCGCTGTCGGCCGCATCGCCGCGCTCGAGATCTCCGAGGCGGAGGAGTTCGCGGTCACCGCGATCGAGCTCGCCCCGGTCGAGGCTTCCTGATGCAGCTCGGCACGCGCTGGGCCACGGGGGCGCAGCCGCCCGCGTCCGTCCCCGAGGCGTTGCGCCCCGCGATCGCCGAGGTCGAGTCCCAGGGCCTCACCGGTCACTGGACCCTCACCTGGCTCGAGGGCCGCGCGATCGCGGAGCTCGACGCCGGCTGGGAGGTCCTCCAGTCCTCCTCCGGCGAGGTCATCGCCCGCCCCTTCTGATCGCCGAGACCCCGCTTCATCGTCGAGACCCCCTCCTCCCCGCGCGGATAGGAGGGGGTCTCGACGCGTATCCGGGGTCTCGGCGTCAGCGGCGCGGGGCTCCGAGCTGCGCGAGGAGATGGTCCACGGCGTGCGGGTCATGCCGGCGGGCCTGCTGTTCGCGGAGGAGGTCGAGGGCGAGGACCCGCCGCTGTGCGCGACGCTCGATCCGGTGCTCGATCATGGCGGTGACCCGGTCGGCGAGGTGCAGCAGGCCGCGCTCCGTCCGCGTGGGACTGACGAGGTGCAGGGTGGCGGCGGTCATGATGCGTCCGTCGTCTCGGCCGCGGCGGCGCCTCCAGGCGTGGGGAGGTCGAAGATCTCGGCACGGAGGGAGACACGGCGCACGTCCGGGCCCTCCTGACCGCGGTACTGCGCGATCGCCTTCTCCACGACGGCCTCCAGTTCCGCCCGCAGCGACATCGCCTGCTCCGCGGTCATGTCGAGGTGCGTGGTGATGGTCAGACCCACGTCACGCCACCCCTCGGGGATGTCGGCATCCGAGCGGTTGAGGTACTGCATCAGCGTCTCGTGCCGGAGCCGGAAGAACTCCGATGTCACGATCTGGGCCGCGGCACGGTTGGCCGGCGACATCTGCTCGTCCGGTCCCGGCACGTCGATGCGGCCCTTCGGGCGCTCCCACCACCGCTCCCGCGCCGTGCCACGACCTTCCACTTCGCGGATGAGATCGTGGGCGGCGAGGGCGCGGAGGTGGTAGCTGGTGGATCCCGAGGTCTCCCCGACGAGGGCCGCGAGAGAGCTGGCCGTCTGAGGACCACGAGAGGCGAGCAGATCGAAGATCTTGACCCGCAGCGGATGCGCCAGCGCCTTGAGCGCTCCCGCATCCAGCGTCCGTACCTGCGTCTCGTTCGTCATGCATGCAAAGGTACGCTTGCAAACAACTCTTTGCAAGCTTTTCTTTGCAACGCGGTCAGCTCACCGCATCCCGCGCCGCGACGAAGGCCGTTACACAGCGCTCGACCTGCTCGGCGGAGTGCGCGGCGGAGAGCTGCACCCGGATGCGCGCCTTCCCCCGCGGCACCACCGGGAAGCTGAACGCCGTCACGTAGACGCCCTGGTCCTGCATCGCCGCGGCGATCCGGGCTGTGAGCGCGGCATCACCGAACATGACCGGCACGATCGGGTGCTCTCCGGGAAGCAGATCGAAGCCTTCCTCCGCCATCCGGGTGCGGAACAGGGCTGCGTTGTCCCGCAGCCGCGCCCGCAGGTCCGCCGATCCCTCGACGAGGTCAAGTGCGGTCAGGGTACCGGCCACGATGGCCGGAGCGAGGGTGTTCGAGAACAGGTACGGACGGGAACGCTGACGCAGCAGCGCGACGATCTCCGCGTGGGAGGCGACGTACCCCCCGGAGGCGCCGCCCAACGCCTTGCCGAAGGTGCCGGTGTAGATGTCGACACGATCTGCGACGCCGCACAGCTCCGGCGTCCCTCGCCCGTTCTCCCCGACAAAGCCGACCGCGTGCGAGTCGTCCACGAAGACGAGGGCGTCGTACCGCTCGGCGAGGTCGCAGATCTCAGCGAGCGGGGCGATGTAGCCGTCCATCGAGAAGACGCCGTCGGTCACGATCACGCGGAACCGGGCATCGGCGGCCGCCCGCAACTGCTCCTCCAGATCCGCCATGTCGCGGTTGCGGTACCGGAGTCGGCGCGCCTTCGAGAGGCGGATGCCGTCGATGATGGACGCGTGGTTCAACTCGTCCGAGATGATCGCGTCCTCCGCGGAGAACAGCGTCTCGAAGACACCGCCGTTGGCGTCGAAGCAGGACGAGTAGAGGATCGCGTCGTCGGTGCCGAGGAAGTCCGCCAGCCGACGCTCGAGTTCGAGGTGCTGCTCCTGCGTGCCGCAGATGAAGCGCACGCTCGCGAGCCCGTACCCCCACTCGTCCAGGGCCGTCCGGGCCGCAGCGAGGATGCGGGGGTCGTCGGCGAGCCCGAGGTAGTTGTTCGCGCAGAAGTTGAGCACCTCGGCGCCGTCGGCCGTGATCTCCGCCCGCTGCGGTCCGCGGATGCCGCGCTCGTGCTTGGTGAGCCCGGCCTCCTCGATCCCCGCCAGCTCCTGCGCCACATGGTCCTTGAAGGTCGCGTACATCACAGCTCCGTCCAGTCGAGGATGATCTTGCCCGTGCCGGCGGACTCCGCCGCCGCGAATCCGCGCTCCCAGTCGCGCGCCGGCACGACCTCGGCGATCACGCGGCCGATGGCCGCCCGCAGTGTCGCGCTCGTCTGCAGCATCGCCCCCATGGCGTTCCAGGTCTCGAACATCTCGCGACCATAGATGCCGGTGATGGTGAGCATATGCGTGACGAGCTTGCCCCAGTCGATGTCGAACCCCGTCGACGGCAGCCCGAGCATCGCGATCCGTCCGCCGTGGTTCATGTTGTCGATCATCGCCGGGAGCGCCGATGCCGCACCGCTCATCTCGAAGCCGATGTCGAAACCCTCGCGCATGCCGAGCGCCCGCTGCGCGTCGCGGATCTCCTGGCGGGAGACGTCGACGACGTCGTCTGCTCCCATCCCTCGCGCCATCTCCAGGCGCGGGCCGCTCACGTCGGTCCCCACGATGAAGCGGGCACCGGCATGCCGGGCGACGGCGATCGCCATCAGGCCGATCGGGCCGCAGCCGGTGACGAGGACGTCTTCGCCGACCAGAGGGAAGCGGAGGGCGGTGTGCACGGCGTTGCCGAGCGGGTCGAAGATCGCGCCGAGCTCCGGAGCGACCTCGGCGTGGTGGACCCACACGTTGGTCGCCGGCAGCGAGAGGTACTCGGCGAAGGCACCGTCGCGCTGCAGACCGAGCCCGATGGTGCGGATGCACATCTGCCGCCGTCCGGCACGACAGTTCCGGCAGGTGCCGCAGACGATGTGTCCTTCGCCGGAGACCCGGTCGCCGACGGCGATGTCATGGACGAGCGATCCGACCTCGACGACCTCGCCGTAGAACTCATGTCCCGGGATGAGGGGCGCGGAGATCGCGGAGGCCGCCCAGTCGTCCCATCGCCGGATGTGCAGATCGGTCCCGCAGATGCCGGTGCGGAGGACGCGGATGACGACCTCGCCGGGGCCGGCCGTGGGATCGGGTCGCTCCACGAGCGCGAGGCCGGCGCCGGGTTCCTCCTTGAACAGAGCCTTCATGCTCCGATCTCATCGCATACGTCGCTGTAGAACAATCGGCAGCTTCTGCATCGTCTCTATAGCCAGGTCTAAACTATCGACGTGGAACTCCATCAGCTCCAGATCCTCCGCGAACTCGGAGCCCTGGGCAGCGTGACGGCTGTCGCCGACACGCTCCGGGTCACCCCGTCCGCCGTCTCGCAGCAGCTCGCCGCGCTGCAGCGCTCCTTCCCCGCCCCGCTCACCCGTCGCCAGGGCCGCACGCTCGTGCTGACCTCTGCCGGCGAGGTCCTCGCGGCGGCCGGCGCCGAGGCCATCGATGCCATGGCCGCAGCGCGGCACGCGCTGGACGACTTCGAGGGCGCGGCGACCGGAGAGGTGAGCATCAGCGGGTTCCACAGCGTCGGTCAGGCGCTCTTCGGCCCGCTCGTGCGGGAGCTCTCCGGGAAGGAGCACGCGCCGACGGTACGCCTGACGGACGAAGATGTCGCGCAGAGCGAGTTCCCTGGGCTCACCGCGCGGTACGACCTCGTCCTCGCGCATCGGATGGAGCACTCCGCGCCGTGGCCGACCGCAGGCATCCGCGCTGTCGGTCTCGTCCGCGAGCCCCTGGACGTCGCGGTCGCCGCCGCACATCCTCTCGCCGGTCGCCGCACCCTCTCGCCGGACGAGGTCGCCGACGAGCACTGGGTGACGAGCCGCGTGGGGTACTCCCCCGACGACGTGCTCCGTGCCGTCGCCGCCGTCGCCCGCCGCCCGGTCGAGGTCCGCCACCGCATCAACGACTACGGCGCGGTGTCGGCGGTTGTCGCGGCCGGCGGCGTCCTGGGAATGCTCCCCCGGTTCACCTCGCGCAGCGTCGACGATCGCGACATCGTACGCATCCCCCTGCGCGGCGTGAGCACGCACCGCATGATCGACGTCCTCGCGCGCCCGGAGAACCTGCGCCGCCGCTCGGTCCGTGTCGTCGTCGACGCCCTGCGAGAGGTGATGACCCGTCTGAGCACGGAACGTTCCGGGGATGGCGGTGGCTAGGCTCGGAGGATGAGCGACGCCACGAATCCGCTGCTGCAGCCGTCGACCCTTCCCTTCGGGCTCCCGGACTATCAGGCCATCCGCCCGGAGCACTATCTCCCCGCCTTCCGAGCCGGTTTCGCGGAGCAGCTCGCGGAGGTCGCGAACATCACCCGCGTGCGGTCGATGCCGACGTTCGAGAACACGCTCGAGGCGCTGGAGCGGTCGGGCGAGCTCCTCGACCGGGTGGCGCACGCCTTCTACACCGTGAGCTCCGCCGACGCCACGCCGGAGATCCAGGCGATCGATGAGGAGCTCGCTCCGCTCATGGCCGCCCATGAGGACGCGATCACGCTGGATGCGGCGCTCTACGCCCGCGTGGCCCACGTGTACGACCAGCGTGAGGCGCTCGGCCTCGATTCCGAGCAGCGGTATCTCGTGGAGCGCTACCACCGCGAGATGACGCATGCCGGCGCCGGGCTCGACGACGACGCTAAGGCGCAGCTCACGGGTCTGAACCAGAAGCTGTCCGTGCTCACGAACACGTTCGAGCGGAACCTGCTGAGCGATACGAACGACCTCGCCGTGGTCTTCGACTCCGCCGCCGAGCTGGAGGGCCTGAGTGCGGGCGAGCTCTCGTCCGCGGCGCGCGCCGCGGCCGACCGTGGGCTCGACGGCCGCTACCTCCTCACCCTGCCGCTGTTCACCGGCCATCCGGCCCTCGCCCGGCTCGCGGTGCGGGAATCCCGTCGCCGGATCATGGCGGCGTCGCGCGCGCGGGGCTCGCGCGACAACGGCAACGACAACCGCCCGGTGCTGCGCGAGATCGTGCGCCTCCGCGCCGAGCGCGCGCGCCTCCTCGGATATCCGTCGCACGCCGCGTACATCACCGCCGACGAGACGGCGGGCTCCCCCGAGGCCGTCGAGCGGATGCTGCGCCGGCTGGCTGCGCCGTCCGCCCGGAACGCCCGCGCCGAACGGGACGCGCTCCAGGCGATCGTCGACGAGACCGAGCCGGAGCCCTTCCCCGTGGAGGCCCACGACTGGGCGTTCTACACCGAGCGCGTGCGCACTGCCCGCTACGACATCGACACCGCCGCCCTGCGTCCCTGGTTCGAGGCGGAGCGCGTGCTGCAGGACGGCGTGTTCTTCGCGGCGACCCGCCTGTACGGGGTGACGTTCCACGAGCGGCACGACCTCGCGGCCTATCACCCGCAGGCCCGCGTGTTCGAGGTGCGCAACGCCGACGATTCTCCCCTGGGCCTCTACGTGCTCGATCTCTACACCCGCGACTCCAAGCGCGGCGGGGCATGGATGAACGCGATCGTCAGCCAGTCCCGGCTGCGCGGCAGCGCCCCGGTCGTGGTGAACAACCTCAACGTCCCGCAGCCCGGGGACCGCGAGCCCACGCTGCTGACGCTCGACGAGGTGACGACGCTGTTCCACGAGTTCGGGCACGCCCTGCACGGCCTGTTCGCCACGGTCACCTACCCGCACTTCGCCGGGACCAACGTGTTCCGCGACTTCGTCGAGTTCCCCAGTCAGGTGAACGAGATGTGGATCCTCTGGCCGGAGGTCCTGGACCACTACGCCCGGCACCACGAGACCGGCGAACCGCTGGATCCCGCCATCGTGCAGCGGCTGCGGGCGACCGCGACGTTCGATCAGGGGCACGCGACCAGCGAGTACCTCGCCGCAGCGTGGCTGGATCAGGCGTGGCACCGGCTCTCCACCGAGGACGCGGTGGAGGATGTCGCCGCGTTCGAGGCCGCAGCGCTGGCCGACATCGGGCTGGATGACCCCGCCGTGCCGACCCGGTATTCCTCCACGTACTTCGCGCACGTCTTCTCCGGCGGTTACAGCGCGGGGTATTACTCGTACATCTGGAGCGAGGTGCTCGACGCCGACACCGTCGAGTGGTTCCGGGAGAACGGCGGGCTCACCCGGGCCAATGGGGACCGTTTCCGCGACCGGTTGCTCGGGGTCGGAGGTTCGAAGGACCCGCTGGCCGCGTATCGAGACTTCCGCGGACGGGATGCGGAGATCGAACCGCTCCTGAAGCGCCGTGGACTGGACTCCTGAGTCGTGAGACCCTGAGCGCATGGACGCATTCCCCGACGCTCCCTTCGGCCCGGCGGACAGCCTGGAGCTGGACGCCGTTCCCCTCGCCGTCATCCGGCACGAGGGCATCCGCCTCGCCGTCCTCCGCGACGCTTTCGACACCGGCTACGGGGCGATCGCCGCGGCCTTCGCCGCCGGCAGGCTGATCCCCACCGGACCGGCGCTCGCGATCTATCACGGCGATCCGATGGGCGTGTTCGATCTGGAGCTCGGCTTCCCGGTGCAGGCCGCACCGTCCGACCCGATCGCCACCGGCGACGGAACCGCCATCGTGGCGTCGGCCCTGCCGACCGGGCAGGCCGTCGCGACCACCGTCTTCGGCTCCTACGACGGTCTCGGCGCCGGATGGGCCGCGCTGGTCGCACGCGCGGCGGAGGCCGGGCTGCACCCACGCGGCCTCTGGATCGAGGTCTACGTCTCGAACCCGGAGGTCGCTCCCGACGAACTCCGCACGGATCTGCTCATGCCGGTGGCGTGAGCAGGCACGCCTGCGATCTGCTCACCGCGTCCGCGGCGGGTGTCTGACCCGCCGGGGCCCGGCGCTCAGGCGCTCTTGCGCTTGCGCTCCATCACGATGGTGGGCGGGGCCCCCTCGTCGACGGCGGCACGGGTGATGATCACCTTCGCGACGTCCTCCGCAGACGGGATCTCGAACATCACCGGACCGAGCACGTCCTCCAGGATGGCACGGAGACCACGGGCACCCGTCTTGCGCTCGACCGCCAGATCCGCAATCGACCGCAGCGCCTCCTCCTCGAACTCCAGCTGGACGCCGTCGAGCTCGAACATGCGCTGATACTGCTTCACGAGCGCGTTGCGCGGCCCCGTGAGGATGTCGATGAGCGCGGCCTGGTCGAGCGGCGACACGTTGGTGACGACAGGCAGGCGACCGATGAACTCCGGGATGAGCCCGAACTTGTGGAGGTCTTCCGGGAGCACCTCGCTGAAAAGGTCGAGGTCCTTGCCCTTGTCGTGCAGCGGAGCGCCGAAGCCGACGCCGTGCTTGCCCACGCGCGCCGAGACGATGTCCTCCAGCCCGGCGAAGGCTCCGGCCACGATGAAGAGCACGTTCGAGGTGTCGATCTGCAGGAACTCCTGGTGCGGGTGCTTGCGACCGCCCTGCGGCGGCACCGAGGCGACCGTGCCCTCGATGATCTTCAGCAGGGCCTGCTGCACACCCTCGCCCGACACATCGCGGGTGATCGACGGGTTCTCGGCCTTGCGGGCGATCTTGTCGACCTCGTCGATGTAGATGATGCCCTGCTCGGCGCGCTTCACGTCATAGTCCGCGGCCTGGATGAGCTTGAGGAGGATGTTCTCGACGTCTTCGCCGACGTAGCCGGCCTCCGTCAGCGCGGTCGCGTCGGCGACGGCGAACGGCACGTTGAGGCGCTTGGCGAGCGTCTGCGCCAGATAGGTCTTACCGCAGCCCGTCGGGCCGATGAGCAGGATGTTGCTCTTCGCGATCTCGATCTCTTCGGCCTTCTGCTCGGCCGGCTGCAGCGTGCCGTGGGCGCGGACGCGCTTGTAGTGGTTGTAGACGGCGACGGAGAGGGCGCGCTTCGCGGGCTCCTGTCCGACGACGTACTCCTCGAGGAACGTGAAGATCTCGCGGGGCTTCGGAAGCTCGAACTCGGCGACGCCCTCAGCGGACGACTCCGCCATGCGCTCTTCGATGATCTCGTTGCAGAGCTCGACGCACTCGTCGCAGATGTACACGCCGGGTCCGGCGATGAGCTGCTGCACCTGCTTCTGGCTCTTTCCGCAGAACGAGCACTTGAACAGGTCAGCGCTTTCACCGATGCGGGCCATGCGCGTCCTCCTCGGGGGGATCAGGATCGTTCTTCGAGCCTAACCGCTGCATACGACACCGGGCCGCATTGGCGACGAGTCGTTCGGCGGGTCCGGCGGATGACGGTGTCTCCGCCGTCATTCCGCGGGGAGGCAGCCGCCGTCCATGATGTATCCCCCGACATCGATCCGGACGTCGTCCGGACGCACCTCCCCGAAGACGCAGCCGCCCTCGGGACCGTCGGCACCGAACGCCACCGCGCGCGCATCTCCCCGTGCGACGTGATGGACGAGGCCGACCTCGCGCAAGGCGTCCTCGACGGAGGTCACAGAGATCGTGCTCTCCGTGCGCAGTGCTTCGAGACGCACGCGGAGGTCCGCCACCGGCTGCTCGGCTGCCGCCCGCGCCTCGGCCGACGTGTCCATCCGCTCACGATGCCGGTCGTTCTGTTCCATCGCGTGTTCCGGGTCGTACGGCGCACACTCCGGCGGAAGCTCGGCGCCGTCCACCTGCGGGCAGGCGACGGTCGGGGTCACGGTCGGCGTCGGCTCTCCGGCGGTGACGTCGGCCGGCGCCGCTGCGCAGCCGCCGAGAAGCAGGATCGCCGCCAGCACGAGCGTCACTCGCCCGGGGCGGGCGCGGACGCCGGAGGTCGCCATCATGCCGCCATGAAACCACAGCACCGGCGTCACGCGCACGCTGCTCGAACGACGAGGGCCCCGCCGCGCGGTACGCGACAGGGCCCTCAGCCATCCTGACGTGTCGTCAGACCATGCTCTTCGTGTGCCAGACCGTCTTGACCTCGGTGAAGGCGGCGATCCGCTCCGGCGACGCGACCACGTCACCGGGGGCGAGCACGCGCTTCAGCGTGTCCGCTGCGGCGATCTGCATGTCGACCCACTCCAGCGCACCGGCGCCGGCGAGGTCGAGGGCGTTCACATCCTGGTGCGAGGCGAGCCAGGGGGCGATCTCGGCCGGCGAACCGGTGAGCACGTTCACCACGCCGCCGGGGACGTCGCTGGTCGCGAGCACCTCGGCGAGACTGATCGCGGAGAGCGGGTACTGCTCGCTCGCGACCACGACGACGGTGTTCCCGGCGACGAGGGCCGGGGCGACGACAGAGACCAGGCCGAGCAGCGCTGAGTCCTGCGGCGCCACGATCGCGACCACACCGGTGGGCTCTGGCACCGAGATGTTGAAGTACGGACCGGAGACGGGGTTCGCGTTGCCCGCCACCTGGGCGTACTTGTCGCACCACCCGGCGTACCAGACCCAGAGATCGATCGCCTCGTCGACCTGCGCCGTGGCCGCCGAGGACGAGATGCCCTCCTGCGCCACGATCTCGTCGACGAACTGTGCGCGACGTCCCTCGAGCACCTCGGCGACGCGGTAGAGCACCTGGCCGCGGTTGTAGGCCGTCGCCCCCGACCAGCCCTTGACGGCGGCGCGCGCGGCGACGACCGCATCACGGGCGTCCTTGCGGGAGGCCTTGGCGGCGTTGGCGAGGAAGGCGCCCTTGCGGGAGACGACCTCGTACGTGCGTCCGGACTCGCTGCGGGGGAAGGCCCCGCCGATGGCGAGCTTGTAGGTCTTCGGAACGGTCAGTCGCTTGCTCATGCTGCGGCTCCCTTGAGGTAGGCGGTGAGCCCCTGGCGACCGCCCTCGCGGCCGAATCCGGACTCCTTGTAGCCGCCGAACGGGCTCGACGGGTCGAAACGGTTGAACGTGTTGGCCCACACGACGCCCGCACGCAGCCGATCCGCGACTGCGAGGATGCGCGAGCCCTTGTCCGACCAGATGCCCGCCGAGAGGCCGTACGGCGTGTTGTTGGCCTTCGCGATCGCCTCGGCGGGCGTCCGGAAGGTGAGGACCGACAGCACCGGGCCGAAGACCTCGTCGCGGGCGATGCGGTGCGAGGCCTCGACCCCGGTGAAGATCGTCGGGGCGAACCAGAAGCCCTGCTCCGGGATCGCGCAGTCGGCGGTCCAGCGCTCCGCGCCCTCGGCCTCGCCGATGTCGCTCAGCTCGCGGATGCGGGCGAGCTGCGCCGCGGAGTTGATCGCGCCGATGTCCGTGTTCTTGTCGAGCGGGTCACCGAGACGCAGCGTCGACAGCCGGTTCTTCAGCCGGTCGACGACCTCGTCGTGGATCGACTCCTGCACCAGCAGGCGGCTGCCCGCACAGCACACGTGGCCCTGGTTGAAGAAGATGCCGTTGACGATGCCCTCGACAGCCTGATCGATCGGCGCGTCGTCGAACACGATGTTCGCGGCCTTGCCGCCCAGCTCCAGCGTCAGCTTCTTGTTCGTCCCCGCGACAGCCCGGGCGATGTCGCGACCGACACCCGTCGAGCCGGTGAACGCGACCTTGTCGACGTCCGGGTGACGGACCAGGGCGGCCCCGGTCGAGCCGGCCCCCGTGACGATGTTCACGACACCGGCGGGGAGATCGGCCTGCTGCAGGATCTCGGCGAAGATCAGTGCCGTCAGCGGCGTGGTCTCTGCCGGCTTGAGCACGACCGTGTTCCCTGCCGCCAGCGCGGGCGCCAGCTTCCACGCGAGCATCAGCAGCGGGAAGTTCCAGGGGATGACCTGCCCGGCGACGCCCAGGGCGCGCGGGTTCGCGCCGAGACCGGCGTAGTCGAGCTTGTCGGCCCACCCCGCGTAGTAGAAGAACCAGGACGCCACGAGGGGCACGTCCACGTCGCGGCTCTCCTTGATGGGCTTGCCGTTATCGAGGCTCTCGGCGACGGCCAGCTCACGGGCACGCTCCTGCACGAGGCGAGCGATGCGGAACAGGTACTTGCCCCTGTCGCGGCCACTCATCCGCGACCAGACCTTGTCGTAGGCGCGACGTGCCGCGGCGACGGCGCGGTCGATGTCCGCGTCGTCGGCGGAGGCGACCTCGGCGATCTCCTTCTCCGTCGCCGGGGAGATGGTGCGGAAGGGGGTGCCGGAGCCGTCGACGAACTCGCCGTCGATGAACAGCCCGTAGCTGTCCTTGAGGTTCAGCACCGCCGTGGACTCCGGAGCCGGAGCGTATTCCAGGAAGTTCATTTCAATCCCTTGGGTTGCTGCCCTTCGACCGGCTCAGGGACCGGCCGAAGAAGTCAGTCGATCGTGACGTAGTCGGGGCCGGAGTAGTGGCCGGTGGCGAGCTTCTGACGCTGCAGGAGCACGTCGTTGAGCAGGCTCGAGGCGCCGAAGCGGAACAGGTGCGGCTGGAGCCACTCCTCCCCCACGGTCTCGGCGACCGTCACCAGGTACTTGACCGCGTCCTTGGACGAGCGGATGCCGCCGGCGGGCTTCACGCCGATGCGCTCCCCCGTGCCGCGGTACCAGTCGCGCACCGTCTCCAGCATCAGCAGCGTGGTCGGCAGCGTCGCCGCCGGCTGCACCTTGCCCGTCGAGGTCTTGATGAAGTCACCGCCGGCGAGGATGCCGAGCCAGGAGGCGCGCTTGATGTTGTCGTACGTGTTCAGCTCGCCGGTCTCGAGGATCACCTTGAGCGAGGCGTACGAGCCGTCCTCGCGGCGGCACGCCTCCTTGACCTGGGCGATCTGGTCGAACACCAGCCCGTAGCGGCCGGACAGGAACGCGCCCCGGTCGATGACCATGTCGATCTCGTCCGCACCGGCCGCAACCGCCTCCGCGGTGTCGGCGAGCTTGATCGCGAGGGAGGACCGGCCGCTCGGGAAGGCGGTGGCCACGGCGGCGACCGAGATGAGGCCGTCGTCGGGGTCGCCGTGCAGGCTGCCGAGGGCCTCGACCGCGCCGGCGACCATGTCACCGTAGACGCAGACGGCGGCGACGCGGGGCGTCGAGGGGTCGGCGGCGTCGGGGGTCTTCGCCTTGGCGACGAGGGACCGTACCTTGCCGGGAGTGTCCGCGCCCTCCAGGGTGGTCAGGTCGATCAGCTTGATGATCGTGTCCAGCGCCCACGCCTTCGACGTCGTCTTGATGGAGCGGGTGCCGAGGCCGGCAGCGCGCTGCTCCAGCCCGACGGCGTCCACACCGGGGAGGCCGTGCAGGAAGCGACGGAGGGTCGCGTCGTCGGGCTCACCGCCGAGGACGTCCACCGCCGTCCTGCGGCTGAGTTCTGTCGTCGTCACTGTTCCTCCAACAATGCTCGTGCTGTGGTCTCATCGGTCACCAGGACCCCGCACAGGCCGCTGGTCACGACCGTGCGCGCGATGTCGTGCTTGGCGGGGCCCGCCGTCACGAAGATGGCCCGCGCGGCGCCGCGCAGGCGGTCGAGCGAGACGCCGACCGTGCGGGCGTCCAACTGCGGGTCGACGATGTTGCCCTCGGCGTCGACGTAGCGCCCGAGGACGTCGCCGACGGCGCCGCGGCGCGCGAGCTCCTCCACATCGTCGGCGGTGAGATAGCCGTTCTCGACGTGGGCGGAGGTCGCATCGCAGGGGCCGGCGGTGAACAGGAACGCCTGGGCGTCCGCGGCCTCCTCCAGCACGGCCGCGACGGTGCGGTCCCCTTCGATCGCCTGCTTCGTCTCGACGTGCTCCAGGATCGCGGGGCTCGGCAGCAGGGAGACCTGGCCGGAGGCGCGCTGGGCGATGGTCACCGCGAGTCCCGCGGCCCCGCCCGAGCGCCGGTTCAGGCTGACGCCGCCGTTGAGCTGCACGACCGTGACACCGTTCGCCCAGCCATCCGGCAGGGCCTCGGCCACGGCGCGGAGCGTCTTGCCCCAGCTCACCCCGAGGGTGCGCGGAACAGGGCGGAGGGCGGTGAGGAAGTCCGCTGCCGCCTGGGCGACGCGTTCCAGAGTGCCCTCGTCGCCTTCGGGTGAGGGGACGACCACGGCGTCGGTGAGACCGAAGCGCTCCACGAGCTCGCGCTCGAGGCCGAGCCGACGGGCGCGCGGGTGGACGATCTCGATGCGGACGATGCCGCGCTGCCGCGCCTGCGTGAGGAGGCGCCCGACCTTCCACCGGGAGATCTTCAGGAGACCACCGATCTCGTCCTGCGTCTTGTCCTCGTCGTAGTACAGCTCGGCGACCCGGACCATGAGCAGATCTTCTTCCACGGTGTCCTCCTTCCTCCTCCAGGGTAGGCCGGATTCAGCGTTCGCGCACCCATCTGCTCATATGCGCATCTGCGCCATCCTCGCGCGCGCATCCGCCGGAGACGCGAAGAGGACGCCCGTCGATCGACGGGCGTCCTCTTCTGCGGGTGCGGACTACGCGCGCTTGCGCGAGGTGAGCACCTGGTCGACGATGCCGTACTCCAGTGCCTCGTTGGCCGAGAGGATCTTGTCGCGATCGATGTCGCGGTTGACCTGCTCGACCGGCTTGCCGGTGTGACGGGCCATGGTCTCCTCCAGCCAGGTGCGCATGCGGAGGATCTCCGCCGCCTGGATCTCGATGTCCGAGGCCTGACCGTGCCCGGCCTCTCCCATCGCCGGCTGGTGCATCAGCACGCGGGCGTTCGGCAGCGCGAGACGCTTGCCGGGGGCACCCGCCGCGAGCAGCACGGAGGCGGCCGAGGCCGCCTGGCCGAGCACGACGGTCTGGATCTGCGGCGCGACGTACTGCATCGTGTCGTAGATCGCCGTCATCGCGGTGAAGGAGCCACCGGGCGAGTTGATGTACATGGTGATGTCGCGCTCGGAGTCCTGGCTCTCCAGGACGAGGAGCTGCGCCATGACATCGTCGGCCGACGCGTCGTCGACCTGCACGCCGAGGAAGATCACGCGGTCTTCGAACAGCTTGTTGTACGGGTCCTGGCGCTTGAAGCCGTAGGCGGTGCGCTCTTCGAACTGCGGCAGCACATAACGGCTGGAGGGCAGGTTTCCGGCGGACTGGAACGTGGGTGTGTACATGGTGTCCTCTCGAATCCTTACTCGACGCCCGTGCCGCCGCCGCCGGTGACGTCGCTGGCGTGCTCGCGGATGTGGTCGACGAAGCCGTACTCGAGGGCCTCCTCCGCCGTGAACCAGCGGTCGCGGTCGCCGTCGGCGTTGATCTGCTCGACGGGCTTGCCGGTCTGCGACGCGGTGATCTCGGCGAGGCGCTTCTTCATCGACAGGATGAGCTGCGCCTGGGTCTGGATGTCGCTCGCGGTGCCGCCGAAGCCGCCGTGCGGCTGGTGCAGCAGCACGCGGGCGTTCGGGGTGATGTAGCGCTTGCCCTTGGTGCCGCTGGTCAGCAGCAGCTGACCCATGGACGCGGCCATGCCGATGCCGACGGTGACGATGTCATTCGGCACGAACTGCATCGTGTCGTAGATCGCCATGCCCGCGGTGATCGAGCCGCCGGGCGAGTTGATGTAGAGGTAGATGTCCTTCTCGGAGTCTTCGGCGGCGAGAAGGAGGATCTTCGCGCAGATCTCGTTGGCGTTGTCGTCTCGCACCTCCGAGCCGAGCCAGATGATGCGGTCCTTCAGCAACCTGTCGAAGACGCTTGTCGCGACGAGGGGTTCAGCCATGTCAGCTCCTGCTTCCGTGTTTCAGTGATTCGAATCTACCGGCGCGCGCACAGCCCCTAGGTCGTGTTCGCCGTCGGCATATCAGGTGTCGCTGCCGGCGATCTCCTGCGCATACGCCGTCATGGATCGGTGGTAGCGCGGCAGGTGCGGGACGAGCGCGAGGATGGCCACCGACAGGCCCTGCGCGGGCCGGCCGGCACTGGCGAGGATGAGGGCGTGCACCACCGCGACCGCGTCGCGATACGGTCCGTCCGCCGCGATCTCCTCCTCGGCGCGGATGACGCGCAGCGCCTCGTCGTAGTCGCCGAGGTTGCGCAGCGAGCTCGCGAGCTGGATCACGCACTGCGGGCGATGCTCCTCATCGAGGCCGAGCGCCAGGGCGCGACGGTAGAGCTCCACCGCCTCCGCCGGGCGTCCGGCGGAATCGCGGGCACCGGCGCGCTCGAACTCGGCCCGGGCGTCGTCCGCACCCCGTTCCGCGGCGAGGGCGTCGATGCGCGCGATCGTCTCGTCGCCGACCTCTTCTCCCGAAGCGTCCGCCCACACCTGATCGATGCGGTCGTCCCAGCTCGCCATCCCGTCGTCCTTCCCTCGATGAGAAAGAGGGCGGATGCCGCAGCACCCGCCCTCTTCACTCGACCGCGCCGATCACTCGGCGGTGTCGGCGTCCTTCTTGGCCGGAGCCTTCTTCGCAGCCGGCTTCTTGGCGGCGGGCTTCTTCGCCGCGGCGGGCTTCTCGTCCGCGTCGGCGTCCTTCTTGGCGGCCGCCTTCTTGGCCGGAGCCTTCTTCTTCGCGGCGGGCTTCTCCTCGGCCTCGGCGGCCTTCTCGCCCTCGGCCTCGGCCTCGTCGTCGGTCACGACGAAGTCGGAGAGGTCGACGGCCTTGCCGTTGGTGTCCACGACCTTGACCTTGCCCAGGGCGATCGCGAGTGCCTTGTTACGGGCGACCTCGCCGACCAGGGCCGGGAGCTGGTTCGAGGACTGCAGCGCCTCGACGAACTCCTGCGGCGCCATGCCGTACTGCGCGGCGGACTGGATGAGGTACTGCGAGAGCTCCTCCTGCGAGACCTGCACGTCGGCCTGCTCGGCGATCGTGTCGAGCAGCACCTGCGTGCGGAACTGCTTCTCGCTGGCCTCGGTCACCTCGGCGCGGTGCACGTCGTCCTCGAGACGACCCTCGCCCTCGAGGTGGTTGTGCACCTCGTCCTCGATGAGCTGCGGCGGGACCGGGATCTCGATCTGCGCGAGCAGCGTCTCGACGAGCTTGTCGCGGGCGGCGGAGCCCTGCGTGAAGACGCCCTGCTGCTCGACGCGCTCGCGCAGGCTGTCGCGCAGCTCCGCGATGGTGTCGAACTCGCTCGCGATCTGCGCGAACTCGTCGTCGGCCTCGGGAAGCTCGCGCTCCTTGACGGCCTTGACGGTGACGGAGACCTCCGCCTCCTTGCCGGCGTGGTCGCCACCGACGAGGGCGGAGCGGAAGGTGGTGTCCTCACCGGCGGTGAGCGACTCGATCGCGTCGTCGATGCCCTCGAGGAGCTCGCCGGAGCCGATCTCGTAGGAGACGCCCTCGGCGCGATCGATCTCGGCGCCGTCGATGGTGGCGACGAGGTCCAGCTCGACGAAGTCGCCCTTGGCTGCGGGGCGGTCGACGGGGATGAGCGTGCCGAAGCGGGCGCGCATGTTCTCCAGCTCGGCGTCGAGGGCGGCCTCGTCGGCCTCCACGGCGTCGACCTCGAGGGTGATGCCCGCGTAGTCGGGGAGCTCGATCTCCGGGCGCACGTCGACCTCGACGTCGACGAGCAGGTCGCCCGAGAAGTCCTTCTCGTTGGGCCACTGCGTGATCTCGGCCGACGGACGACCGACGATGCGGAGCTTGTGCTCGGCGGTCGCCTCGCGGAAGAACTTGTCCAGGCCCTCGTTGACGGCGTGCTCGATGACGGCGCCGCGGCCGATGCGCTGGTCGATGATCGGAGCCGGCACCTTGCCCTTGCGGAAGCCGGGGATCTGGACGTCCTGCGCGATGTGCTCGTAGGCGTGCGCGATGCTCGGCTTGAGGTCGTCCGGGGTGACCGTGATGGTGAGCTTGACCCGGGTCGGGGTCAGCTTCTCGACGGTGCTGTTCGCCATGCTGGTGTGTTCTCCTTGTGGTTTCCGCGCAGAACGCGGCTGGAAGGTCGTGGGGTCGAGTCGGGGCGACAGGAGTTGAACCTGCGACCTCCCGCTCCCAAAGCGGGCGCTCTACCAAGCTGAGCTACGCCCCGGGGAATCCGCACGCAGATTCAGCCCCATCGAGTCTAACGGACAGGAGCACGCCCGACCGTCCGCTATGATCGATGGAGTCCGGACTCCGGTTCCGGGGGTGTAGCTCAATGGTAGAGTCTCAGTCTTCCAAACTGATTGCGCGGGTTCGATTCCCGTCACCCCCTCCACGTCGTCACCTCGGTCGAATACGCTGACAGGATCAGCTCCCGACCGGAAGGCCTGCCGAGATGAGCGCCTCGTGACCGCCCCTCCACCGTCGGTTGCCGCGACCGCCACGGGGCCGGCTCCGGGTGGGCATCGTCTCCCGCCCGTCCTCTCCTCCGCGTCCGGCGTCCCCCGGCCGCCGCGCGACCGGCGAAGGCTGAAGGGCATCCTCGCCGGCGCCATCGGCACGGTCGTGGTGTTGACCGGTCTCGGCATCACGCAGCTCGTGGCGAACCAGGGATACGACGAGGCCGCCAGCGGGGTCGAGGACGCCACCCGATCGGTGACCGCCCAGCAGACGGAACTCCGACAGCGGACCGCCGATCTGATCGCGGCGACGGACGCCGGGCATGTCATCATCGACACCGGCGCGCCCGCCCTCGCCGTTCCCGAGGACCTCTGGGCGGCCCTGGACTCCGCCGTGGCGGAGGGCGAGACCACGGGCGGCGAGGCCGAGGACGTCCTCGCGACGCCGCTCCCGGCCGACGAGACGAAACCCGGCTGGTTCTGGGACCTCTTCGCCGCGACGAGCCGTCTCGCCGAGGACCAGAGCATCCTGCGCGACGTCGCCGAGTCGATGGACAGCGCCTCCACGTCCGCCGCCGCGAGCGTGGACGCGGTCCGGACGAACGGCGTGGCCGTGCTCACCACCGCGGCCGAGGCCGCCGGCGCCTTCGAGAGCGCGCATCCGTCGACCCGCAACGCCGCCGTGATCGCTCTGCGCGGAGCCGCCGCGGATGCTCTCGCCGTCACTGAGGTCGACGACGCGGCTGCGGCCGCCTACGTCGCCCTGCAGAAGGCAGCCACCGATGTCGCCGCGGCCGAGGACGCGGAGCTCGCGGAGAAGGCGGGCCCACTGCGGAACGCCCGGCTCGAGATCGAGGCCTTCGCCCGCTCGCTCGCGCCCGGCGTCCTGTTGGAGTTCGACTGGGCACCCGTCGTCAACGGCGCCGGGTACAACGGCAGCATGGGCGGCTACACCACCTGGTGGTGGGACGAGCCGGGACGCGCGGTCATCGAGCTGTCGAACTCGGTCGCGGAGCAGTGGCCCGCAGAGCGCAGCAGAGCGCTCGTCGCCCACGAGGTCGGTCATGCCATCAGCGTGAAGTGTCAGGACATGTACGACTCGTCCACGCAGGACAGCATCGAGAAGTGGGCGACGGCCTGGGCCATCAGCATGGGCTTCACGGACGACGCCAACGGCGTGTGGGCCTACGGGTATCCCCCGCAGAACTACATCGACGCCGCGGCCGACTGCCGCTGAGGCGGAAGAAGCCGCCGTGATCACCACGGCGGCTTCTCCTCTCGCTCAGTCGGCGGTCACTGACCCCGACGCTTGCGCAGCTGAGTGAGGGCATCCTCCAGGAGCTGGACGGCCTCTTCGTCCGTCCGGCGCTCCTTCACGTAAGCGAGGTGCGTCTTGTACGGCTCGGCCTTCGCGACGGCGGGAGGGTTCTCCTTGTCGCGCCCGGCCGGGAGACCCGACTGCGGGTGGTCGATGATCTCCGGGATCTCCTCCTCGGGGAGGCCGGCGGCGAAGTAGCGCACCGTCTCGTTGCCGAGGCCGTCCCAGTACGACACCGCGATGCGGTCGGCGTGATAGCCGTGGTCCTGCTCCCCCATGGGACCGGAACCGACACGGGTACCGCGGATCGCGTTTCCACCGGTAGCCATCAGATCACCTCGAACTTCGTGATGAGGCCGAGCGCCACGATGGCGATGAACCACGTGAGCGCCAGGACGACGGTGAAGCGGTTCAGGTTCCGCTCCGCGAGACCGGAGGAGCCGACCGCAGTGGTCATGCCGCCGCCGAACATGTCGGACAGGCCGCCACCGCGACCCTTGTGCAAGAGGATGAGGAGAGTCAGCAGGACGCTGGTGATGCCCAGCACGACCTGCAGGACGAACTCGAGAATTGCCACGGAAAGAGCCTTTCGCTGGGGCCGGAGCGCCCCCGTAACGGTCAAGTATACGGTGCAGCGGGGCCGGAGCCCCGCCGCACTCACACGCCGACGTGCTTCTCGAAACGGATGATCGCCGCGAACTCGTCGACGACGAGGCTCGCGCCGCCGACCAGAGCGCCGTCCACGTCGGGCTCGCGCATGAAGCTGGCGATGTTCGCCGCCTTGACGGAGCCGCCGTACAGGATGCGGGTGCGCGCAGCCGCCTCGTCGCCGAGGACCTTCGCGATCACGCCGCGGAGTGCCGCGCACACATCCTGCGCCTGCTGCGGCGTGGCCGCCTGACCCGACCCGATGGCCCAGACCGGCTCATACGCGACGACGATGTCCGCGGAGGGCGAGACGCCCTGCAGCGCGGCCTCGAGCTGTCCGGCCGGAACCGCGCTGGCGCCGAACTTCTCCAGGTCCTCCGCCGTCTCACCGACGCAGATCACCGGGGAGAGGCCGTGCTTGAGAGCAGCCTTCACCTTGCCGGCCACGATCTCGTCGGACTCGGCGTGGTACTCGCGACGCTCGGAGTGCCCGATGATGACGTACTTCGCGTCGAGCTTCGCCAGGAACGCGCCGGAGATCTCGCCGGTGTACGCCCCGGAGTCGTGCGCCGAGACGTCCTGCGCACCGAACGCGAACGGGATCTTGTCCGCGTCGATCAGCGTCTGCACACTGCGGATGTCGGTGAAGGGCGGGAAGACCGCCACCTCCACGGATCCGTCCTCGTGCTTGGCGTCCTTCAGCGTCCAGTGCAGCTTCTGCACGAACGCCACCGCCTGCAGGTGATCCAGGTTCATCTTCCAGTTGCCCGCGATCAGCGGGGTACGGGAGCTCACGCCCATCCGAGGACCTCCAGCCCAGGTAGTTTCTTGCCCTCGAGGAATTCGAGGCTCGCGCCGCCGCCGGTCGAGATGTGCCCGAACTGGTCGTCGGTGAATCCGAGCTGACGGACGGCTGCGGCGGAGTCGCCGCCACCGACCACGCTGAGGCCGTCGACCTCGGTCAGCGCCTGCGCGACCGCCTTCGTCCCTGCGGCGAAGGCCGGGAACTCGAACACGCCCATCGGGCCGTTCCAGAACACGGTCTTCGATCCGCGGATGACCTCGGCGAAGCGTGCCGCGGTGTCCGGCCCGATGTCGAGGCCGATGCCCGACGAACCGAACGCCGTCTCCTCGATCGCGTCCGCGGGGGCCACCTCGTGGTCCGCGTCGGCACCGAAGGACGCGGCGACGACCACGTCGGTGGGGAGCACGAGCTCCACGCCGCGCTCGGCCGCCTCGGCGATGTATCCGCGCACGGTCTCGAGCTGGTCCTCCTCGAGGAGGCTCGACGCGACGGCATGCCCCTGCGCCTTAAGGAAGGTGAAGAGCATGCCGCCGCCGACCAGGATGCGGTCGACCCGCGGGAGCAGGTGCGAGATGACTCCGAGCTTGTCGCTCACCTTGGACCCGCCGAGCACCACCGCGTACGGCCGCTCCGGATTCTCCGTCAAGCGGTCGAGCACGTCGAGCTCGGTCGCGATCAGGACGCCGGCCGCCGAGGGCAGCAGCTTCGCGAGGTCGTAGACGCTCGCCTGCTTGCGGTGCACGACGCCGAAGCCGTCGGACACGAGCACGTCGCCCAGCTCCGCGAGCTGGGCCGCGAAGGCACCACGCTCTGCCTCGTCCTTCGAGGTCTCCCCCGGGTTGAAACGGAGGTTCTCGATCACGACGACCTGGCCGTTCTCGAGGGACGCCACGGCGTCCTTCGCGGCTTCGCCGACCGTGTCGCCCGCGAAGGCGACCGGTGCGCCGAGCAGCTCGGACAGTCGCTGCGCGACCGGCTCCAGGCTGAACTGCGGATCGGGTGCGCCGTCGGGGCGTCCCAGGTGCGAGCAGACGACGACGCGGGCGCCCGCGTCGATGAGGGTCTTCAGGGTCGGCAGCGAGGCGCGGACACGGCCATCGTCCGTGATGATCCCGTCCCGCAGGGGGACGTTCAGATCACAACGGACGATGACGCGCTTGCCCTCGAGCGAACCCAGTGAGTCCAGGGTGCGCAGAGTCATGTGTCGGAGCTCAGATGCGCTCGGCGACGTACTCGGTCAGGTCGACGAGACGGTTGGAGTAGCCCCACTCGTTGTCGTACCAGCTCGACACCTTGATCAGGTTGCCGCTGACGTTGGTGAGCGTGGAGTCGAAGATCGACGAGTGCGGGTTGTGCACGATGTCGCTCGACACGATCGGGTCCTCGTTGTACTGCAGGTACCCGGCCAGACGACCCTCGGCCGCGGCCTTCTTGTAGGCCTCGTTGACCTCGTCCACCGTCAGGTTCTCGCGGTCCGTGATGAGCGTCAGGTCGACGATCGAGCCCGTGGGGACCGGCACGCGGTAGGACGAGCCGCTGAGCTTGCCGTTCAGCTCGGGCAGCACGAGGCCGATGGCCTTCGCAGCCCCCGTCGAGGCCGGCGTGATGTTGATCGCGGCGGCGCGGGCGCGGCGGAGGTCCTTGTGCGGGCCGTCCTGCAGGTTCTGGTCCGCGGTGTACGCGTGCGCCGTCATCATGAAGCCGCGGTCGATGCCGAAGGCGTCGTTGAACACCTTGGCCAGCGGCGCGAGGCAGTTCGTGGTGCAGGAGGCGTTGGAGATGATGTGGTCCGTCTCCGGGTTGTACGTCTCCTCGTTCACGCCCATGACGATGGTGCGGTCGTCACCGGTGGCCGGAGCCGAGATGAGGACCTTCTTCGCACCGGCGTCGATGTGCTTGCGCGCGGCGTCGGCGTTGGTGAAGAAGCCGGTCGACTCGATGACGATGTCCACGCCCAGCTCGCCCCACGGGAGGTTGGCGGGGTCGCGCTCTGCGAAAGCCTTGATCTCCTTGCCGTCGACGGTGATGCTGTCGTCGTCGTACGTGATCTCGGCGTCGAGGACGCCACTGACCGAGTCGTACTTCAGCAGGTGCGCCAGGGTCTTGTTGTCGGTGAGGTCGTTGACCGCGACGATCTCAAGGTCTGCTCCCTGCGCGAGAGCTGCGCGGAAGTAGTTGCGTCCGATGCGGCCGAAGCCGTTGATACCGATCTTGACAGACACTCAGGTCTCCCTGTTTCTCATGCGCCGAGCGCCGCCGTCGAGCGTGCGCCATGCGCGGGTTTTTTGGCTGAGATGGCGCCCCGACGAGCCGTGGGCCCGCCGGGACGCGACCCGATTACGACAGTACCAGCAGGCCGTTCGTCTGCTGACGGGCGACCTCGAGACGCTGCGCGACGTTCTCCCAGTTGGCGATGTTCCACGCGGCCTTGACGTAGTCGGCCTTCACGTTGAGGTAGTCGAGGTAGAAGGCGTGCTCCCACATGTCCAGCTGGAACAGCGGGATGGTGCCCTGCGCGGTGTTCGACTGCTGGTCGAACAGCTGCTGGATGATCAGGCGCGAGCCGATCGAGTCCCAGCTCAGCACTGCCCAGCCGGAACCCTGGATGCCGGTGGCGGCGGCGGTGAAGTGCGCCTGGAACTTCTCGAAGGAGCCGAAGTACTCGTCGATGGCTGCCTTGAGCTCGCCCTCGGGCTGGCCGCCGCCGTTCGGCGAGAGGTTGGTCCAGAAGATCGAGTGGTTGACGTGCCCGCCGAGGTTGAAGGCGAGGTCCTTCTCGAGCTTGTTCACGTTCGCGAGGTTGCCGCTCTCACGGGCCTCGGCGAGCTGCTCCAGGGCCGTGTTGGCGCCCGCGACGTAGGTCGCGTGGTGCTTGTCGTGATGCAGCTCCATGATCTTGCCGCTGATGTGCGGCTCGAGAGCGGCGAAGTCGTAGGGAAGGTCGGGGAGCGTGTAGGTTGCCATATCGCATTCATCCAATCCGCGCCGCGCCGCGGCGCTTGCCGATGCTCCGCGTCGCCGATGTGCGACGGAGAGCGGACGACTTTCATCCTACTGACGACAACGCACCGGGTGTCCGGATCCTTCCGGGGGTTGACACGCCGTCCGGGAGACGGTGGCAGCCGGGTCAGACGTCGAGCCCCGCGGGGACGGCGGCCTCGGTCCCCGGGATGCCCTCCTGCTGCGCGCGCTTGTCGGCCATCGCCAGCAGGCGGCGGATGCGGCCGGCCACGGCGTCCTTCGTGAGCGGAGGGTCGGCGTGGTGGCCGAGCTCGTCGAGGCTGGCGTCGCGGTGCGCGAGGCGGAGCTCGCCGGCCACGCGGAGGTGATCGGGCACCTCATCCGCCAGGATCTCGAGGGCGCGCTCGACCCGGGCGCATGCCGCCACGGCGGCCTGCGCGGAACGGCGGAGGTTCGCGTCATCGAAGTTGACGAGACGGTTCACACCGGCGCGCACCTCACGGCGCTGCCGCAGCTCCTCCCACGCGAGAGCGGTGCGCTGGGCACCCATCTCGCTGAGGATGGTGCGGATGGCCTCCCCCTCGCGCACGACGACGCGAGGAAGCCCGCGGACCTCACGCGCCTTCGCGGCGACACCGAGGCGGTGGGCCGCGCCCACGAGTGCCATGGCCGCCTCGGACGACGGGCAGGCGACCTCGAGCATGGCGGAGCGGCCCGGCTCGCTGAGCGAGCCGGCGGCGAGGAAGGCACCGCGCCAGAGTCCGGCGACCTCGGCGCGGGAACCCGTGGTGAGGCGGTTCGGGAGCCCGCGGACCGGGCGGCGTCGCTGGTCGAGAAGCCCCGTCTGGCGGGCCAGCGTCTCCCCCTGCGCGATGACGCGGACGGCCCACCGGGCGCCGTCGTTGGCGGTGCTCGACTGCACCTGGGCGATCTCCGGACGGACGCCGTAGATCTCGGCGAGGTCTCGGGCCACACGACGGGCGAGGGTCTCGGCATCCACCTCCGCCTCCACCGCCACCCGGCCGGCGATGGAGTGCAGGCCACCGGCGAACCGGAGGATGGCCGTCACCTCAGCGACGCGCACCGTGGGGGGTGCATTGCGGATGCTGACGAGCTCAGCCTTGACGTCGGTGGTTAGTGCCACGAGACTCCTTCACGTTCACGCGCCGGGTCGCGACGCAAACCTCCAGCTTACTCGGTCGGGGGCCTATTCCCTGCCGAGGTCACGGTGGCGGACGTTGACCGCGACGCCCGGGATTCCCGCCAGTCGACGGGCGAGCTCCTCGGACATGGCGACCGAACGGTGCTTGCCGCCCGTGCACCCGATGGCGATCGTGGAGTGGCTCTTGTTCTCGCGCTGATACCCCTCGAGGACCGGCACGAGAGCCTTCGCGTAGGCGTCGAGGAACTCCTCCGCGCCGTCGCGGGAGAGCACGTACTCCCGCACCGTCTCATCCTGTCCGGTGAGACCGCGCAGGTCTTCATTCCAGTACGGATTCGGCAGGAAGCGCATGTCCGCCACGACGTCCACATCGGTGGGAAGCCCGTATTTGAACCCGAAGCTGAGAAGCGTGACGCGGTGCCGGGCCTCGCCCTCCTCGGAGAAGATGTCGGACACCTTCGTCGCCAGCTGATGGATGTTCAACGCCGTCGTGTCGATCACGAGGTCTGCGGCCTCGCGGATGGGCGCCAGCCGGGTGCGCTCGATGCGGATGCCGTCGAGAAGCGTCCCGTCGCCCTGCAGAGGGTGCGGACGACGCACCGCCTCGAAGCGTCGGACGAGCACGTCGTCGGAGGCGTCGAGGAAGAGCACGCGGATCGATCCACGGGTGCGCAGCACTCGCGCCACGCCGGGGAAGTCGTCGAAGAGGTTGCGACCGCGCACATCGACGACCGCGGCGACCTTCGGCAGCGAATCCCCGCCCATGCCGGTGAGGTCGAGCAGCGGTCGGAGGATCTGCGGCGGCAGGTTGTCCACGACGTACCAGCCGAGATCCTCCAGCGCGTTCGCCACCGTGGTGCGACCGGCGCCGGACATCCCGGTGACGATGAGGAACTCGCCCTTCTCCCCGTCAGACATCACTCACTGCTCCTTCTCCCCCTCGGCCTCCCAGCCTAGCGAGTGGACAGGTGCGTATGGATGTTCTGAGCCAGCACCGGGCCGATCCCCTGGACCTCCTGGATCTGGTGGGGTTCGGCGGCGCGCAGCGCGGTGACCGAGCCGAAGTGCTTGAGGAGGACCTTGATCCGTGAGGCCCCGAGACCGGGGACCTCGGCGAGCACCGTCGTGATGTCCTTCTTGCGCTTCTTCCGCTGATGGACGATGGCGAAGCGGTGGGCCTCGTCACGAAGCCGCTGAAGCAGGTAGAGCGATTCGCTGGTCCGCGGAAGGATGACGGGGAAGTCGTCGCCGGGGAGCCAGATCTCCTCGAGGCGCTTGGCGATGCCGCACACGGCGATCTCGGTGTGCCCGGCGTCGCGGAGGGCCCGAGCGGCGGCCTCGACCTGGGGCTGCCCGCCGTCCACGAGCAGCAGCTGCGGCGGATAGGCGAAGCGAGGCTTGCGGCGCACCCCCGCCTCGCCGACGTCTTCCGCGACCACCTCGTCGGTGGTGGGATCGACGGTCTCCTGCTCTTCCGGGCGGTCGAGGTAGGCGAGCCGACGACGCAGCACCTGGTACATGGAGTCGGTGTCGTCGGTCGTCTCCGCGATGTTGAAGGTGCGGTACTGGTCCTTCCGCGGAAGACCATCTTCGAACACGACCATGGACGCCACGACATTCGTGCCGCCGAGGTGCGAGATGTCGAAGCACTCGATCCGGAGCGGCGCCTCCTCCATACCCAGCGCCTCCTGCAGATCGGTGAGCGCCTGGGTACGGGCGACGTAGTCGCTGGTACGCCGGGTCTTGTGCCGGATCAGCGCCTGCTGCGCGTTCAGCGTGGCCGTGCGCATGAGATCAGCACGCTGACCACGATGCGCCACCGCGATCTCGACCTTCCGGCCTCGGCGTTCCCGCAGCCACACCTCGAGCTCGGACGCATCGTCGGGGAGCACGGGCACCAGGATGCGACGCGGCACGTCCTGAGCTTCCCCGTACGCCTGCTGGAGAACCTGCTCCACGAGCTCTCCGCCCGCGATGTCGATCTCCTTCTCGATCGTCAGAGCACGCACGCCGCGGACACGACCTCCGCGGATGACGAAATGCTGCACGGCGGCCGCGAGTTCGTCCTGGGCGATACCGAACAGGTCCGCGTCCTCGTCCGCGGGCAGCACGAGAGCGCTCTTGCCGAGCACGGCCTCGATCGCCGAGAGCTTGTCGCGGTACTTCGCCGCCGCCTCGTAGTCCATGGCGGCCGACGCGGCGAGCATGCGCTGGGTGAGTTCCCGGGTGAACCGCTCGTCGCCACCCGCCATGAAGGCGACGAAGTCGTCGACCATGGCCCGGTGCTCCTCGATCGACACCGTCATCGAACACGGCCCGCCGCACTTGCCGATCTGCCCCGGGAAGCACGGGCGTCCCGTCTGCATCGCCCGCTTGTAGCTCGCGTCGCTGCACGTGCGGATCGGGAACGCCTTGATCATCAGGTCGATGGTCTCGTGCACCGCCCAGACCTTCGGGTACGGGCCGAAGTAGCGGGCGCCGGGGATCTTCCTGTTCCGGGTCACGAGCACGCGCGGCGCCTCGTCCCCCATCGTCACGGCCATGAACGGGTACGACTTGTCGTCCCGGTACTTGACGTTGAACGGCGGATCGAACTCCTTGATCCACATGTACTCGAGCTGCAGCGAGTCGACGTCCGTGGGCACGACCGTCCACTCCACCGACGCCGCGGTCGTCACCATCCGGCGCGTGCGCTCGTGCAGCGTCCGCAGCGGAGCGAAGTAGTTCGACAGCCGCTGACGGAGGTTCTTCGCCTTGCCGACGTACAGCACGCGGCCGTTGGCGTCACGGAACCGGTACACCCCCGGGTCGGTCGGTATCTCGCCGGCCCGGGGTTTGTACGGCAGGACGTCGGCCATCAGCTGGCCTTCCGCGCAGAGCGCCCCTCACCCAGGATCTCGGCGAGGAACTGGCCGGTGTGGCTCTCCTCGACCCGCGCGATCTGCTCCGGCGTGCCGGTGGCGAGGATCGTGCCGCCGCCGGAGCCGCCCTCGGGACCGAGGTCGATCACCCAGTCGGCCGACTTGATCACGTCGAGGTTGTGCTCGATCACGATGACCGTGTTGCCCTTGTCGACCAGACCGTTCAGCACCTCGAGGAGCTTGCGCACGTCTTCGAAGTGCAGACCCGTCGTGGGCTCGTCGAGCACGTAGATGCTCCGACCGTTGCTGCGGCGCTGGAGCTCGGTCGCGAGCTTCACGCGCTGCGCCTCACCGCCGGAGAGCGTGGTCGCCGACTGCCCGAGGCGGACATATCCCAGCCCCACATCGACCAGGGTCTTCATGTAGCGGTGGATGGCCTGGATCGGCTCGAAGAACTCGGCCGCCTCCTCGATCGGCATCTCCAGCACCTCGGCGATGTTCTTGCCCTTGTAGTGCACAGCAAGGGTGTCGCGGTTGTACCTCTTGCCGTGACACACCTCGCAGTCCACGTACACGTCCGGGAGGAAGTTCATCTCGATCTTGATCGTGCCGTCACCGGAGCAGGCCTCACAGCGTCCGCCCTTGACGTTGAAGCTGAAGCGCCCGGGCTGGTAGCCGCGGACCTTCGCCTCGGGCGTCTCGCTGAAGAGCGTGCGGATGCGATCGAAGACGCCGGTGTAGGTCGCCGGGTTAGATCGCGGGGTGCGGCCGATCGGCGCCTGGTCGACGTGCACGACCTTGTCGAGGTTGTCGAGCCCGGTCACGCGCGTGTGCTTGCCCGGCACCGTCCGCGCCCCGTTGAGTCGCGAGGCGAGCACCTGGTACAGGATGTCGTTCACGAGGGACGACTTCCCGGATCCGCTGACGCCCGTGACCGCCGTGAGCACGCCGAGCGGGAAGTCGGCCGTGACGTTGCGGAGGTTGTTGGCGCGTGCGCCCACGACGCTCAGCATGCGCTTCTTGTCGATCTTCCGGCGCTTCGCCGGCATCGGGATCTCCCGACGGCCGGAGAGGTAGTCGCCGGTCATGGAGTCGGTGTCGGCGAGCAGCGCGGAGTAGGGCCCGGAGTGGACCACGGCGCCGCCGTTCACGCCGGCGCCCGGACCGATGTCGACCACCCAGTCCGCCGCCTCGATCGTCTCCTCGTCGTGCTCGACGACGATCAGGGTGTTCCCCAGGTCGCGCAGAGTGAGCAGTGTCTCGATAAGTCGACGGTTGTCGCGCTGATGAAGGCCGATGGAGGGCTCGTCCAGCACGTAGAGCACCCCGGTCAGGCCGGAGCCGATCTGCGTCGCGAGCCGGATGCGCTGCGCCTCACCACCCGACAGGGAGCCTGCGGAGCGGCTCAGGTTGAGGTACGACAGCCCCACCTGGAGGAGGAAGTCGAGACGCAGGCGGATCTCACGGAGCACCTGGGCGGCGATCTTGGCCTCGCGCTCGGTGAGCTGCAGCTTCTCCATGAACGCCCGGGCGTCGGCGAGACTGAGGTGCGAGACCTCGGCGATGGAGTGACCGTGCACCTGCACGGCCAGCACCTCGGGCTTCAGCCGGTCGCCGTTACACACGGGGCACGGGACCTCGCGGAGGTACTCGCCCCACCGGCTGCGCTGCGTGTCGGATTCGGCCTGCAGGTACTGGCGCTCGATGTAGGGCACCACGCCCTCGAAACCGGACGCGTACCGCATCTCACGGCCGTAGCGGTTCTTCCACTTGACGGTGACCTTGTAGTTCTCTCCGCGCAGCACCGCTTCCTTGACGTCGGAGTGCAGGTCCCGCCACGGGGTGTCGAGGGAGAAGTCGAGGTCTCGCGAGAGTCCTTCGAGCAGCCGCTCGTAGTACTGGAAGAGCCCCTTGCCCTGGGTGGTCCAGGGGATGATGACGCCTTCGCGGATCGAGAGGTCCTCGTCACCGAGCATCAGGTCCACGTCGACGGACATGCGCGTGCCGAGGCCCGAGCATGCGGGGCAGGCGCCGAACGGCGCGTTGAAGGAGAACGTGCGCGGCTCGATCTCGGTGAGGGTGAGCGCGTGTCCGTTGGGGCACGCCAGCTTCTCCGAGAAGGTCTGCCACGCGTCGTCGCCCTCGCCGTCCACGTAGTTGATCTGCACGACGCCGCCGGCGAGCCCGAGGGCGGTCTCCACGGAGTCGGTGACGCGCCCGAGGATGTCCGGCGAGGCGACGAGACGGTCGACGACCACGGCGATGTCGTGCTTGTAGCTCTTCTTGAGCGTCGGCGGCTCGGCCAGCTGGATGAGCTCGCCGTCGACGATCGCGCGCGAGTAGCCCTTCGCCCCCAGCTCGCGGAAGAGGTCGACGAACTCGCCCTTCTTCTGCGAGACGATCGGCGCCACGACCTGGTACCGGGTGCGCTCCGGAAGCTCCATGAGCTGGTCGGCGATCTGCTGCACCGTCTGGCGCTGGATCTTCTCGCCGCAGACCGGGCAGTGCGGCACGCCGATACGCGCCCAGAGCAGGCGCATGTAGTCGTAGATCTCGGTGATGGTGCCGACCGTCGACCGCGGGTTGCGGTTCGTCGACTTCTGATCGATCGACACCGCCGGGCTCAGCCCCTCGATGAAGTCGACGTCCGGTCGGTCGACCTGGCCGAGGAACTGCCGGGCGTAGGCGCTCAACGACTCGACGTACCGGCGCTGCCCCTCGGCGAAGATCGTGTCGAAGGCGAGGCTGGACTTCCCCGATCCGGAGAGGCCGGTGAAGACCACCAGCGAGTCGCGGGGGATGTCGATGTCGACGTTCTTGAGATTGTGTACGCGGGCGCCGCGGACACTGAGTTTTCCTGGGGAAGCAACGGGGACGATGGGCACCGAACAAGTCTACGAGGGGCCACGGACATCGGCTCCGAGAACGCCGTACGCGCCTGCTGCGGACGCCGCCGCGCCCGCCCGTCTCGCCGCACGGAGGGCGACCAGGATCCCGCCGAGCAGCGCCGCCGCGGCGAACGGAGCCAGGATCACGACCTCGGGGGTGTCCGGCCGCTCGGCGAGCAGCCAGACGCCGAACGCCAGCGGCTGCGCGATCAGCTGAACGGCGAGGAAGCGGCCGGCACTCGGAAGCAGGACGGACAGGGCCACGCGCGAGGAGAGCGGCACCACGAGGCTCAGCGACGCGCAGACATGCAGGGCGTGCACGAACAGCAGAGCCAGCGCGGTCCGGGAGGGATCCGGTTCCGAGAGGATCACGCCGAACGGGAGGCAGGCCAGCGCCACCCAGGCGGCGAGACTGCGGGGGATCGCGACGGCGACGGCAGCGGCGAGCACCGCGATGCCCTGCCACAGCGGGAAGGGGATCAGGAGCAGTGCTCCCCCGGCGGCCAGGGCGACCCCTGCCAGCCGGAGGACGGCCCCAGGGACCGCGACACCGGCGCGGAAAGAGCGGACGGCGCGAGTCATCGGCGCCCCGTCCCGCGACGCGCAAGACGGCGGGCGGCACGGCGCATCGCGGCATCGACACCACCGGACCACGGCACCACCTCGATGCCGGCATGTCTCAGCTCGGCCAGGACGTCGGTGCGCTCGGCGAGCAGAGTGCGCAGGGCGATCCGCTGCTCGCGACTGAGGCGGCTCTCCTCGGGAGTCGGAAGCACATCGACGGCGATGACGGCGTGGCCGGCGGCGCGCCAGCTGGTCGCCAGCCGTGCCGCCACCCCGTCGACGAACGTCGAGAGCACGAAGACGATCGACCCTGGCGGCACGGCCGGGGACCGCCGATAGGACGGATCGGTGCCGATGCCGGTCGCGGCGATCGCGCGGCGCACACGGGCGAGGTGCCGGGCGCCACCGCCGGAGGGCAGCGAGAGGCCGTCCGGAGAGAGCGCGTGATAGGCCACGCGGTCGCCCACGCCGATCGCCGCGGTGGCGATGGCGAGGGCCGCTTCCCGCGCGAGATCGAGTGAGGTCACTCCGGAGCGATCGGGGTCGCCACTCCCCCACGCGGCCACGGCGGCGCCGAGATCTTCGGCGGTGTCGATCGCGAGCACGACCGACGAGTCGCTCAGCGCGTCGTCCCTGCGCACCAGGAGATCTCCTGGTCGACGTGCGGCGCGGGCGGTCGCGCGCCAGTCGACCCGACGGAGCTCGTCTCCGGGGACGAAGGGCTGGATATCCCGGAAGTCGCCACCCTGCCCCGGGCGGGAACCCGGATGCGACCCGTGCAGTCCGGTGAGCCGCGGCGCCACCGGGAGGCTGCCGATCCGCACCGCGCGCGGCGGCGCGTTCCAGGCGAGCGCCGTCCGAGGGACGATATCGGAGACCCACGCGCCGTCGAGACTCGACCCCCGCAGGGTCACGGCGAGCGGCTCACTCGGACCCGAATGCTGCAGCACGCCGCGCGCCGTGAGACAGGCCGTTCCCGGTCGGACATCCACGAGACCGCTTCGCCGCCCGTCCTGATCCACGGCGATCTGCACCGCATCCGCCGCCAGCACCACATCCGCGGCGGTCTGCACTTCCGGGCGATCGACGCTGCCGACGGCGTGCGCGCGCAGAGCGATTCTCGCTTCTCCGGGGCTCGGGCGGCGGAGGAGCGCCCACGCGGCGGCCAGCGCCAGCGGCAGGCCGATGGCGACGATATCCGGACGGGAGAAGGCGAGCCCCACCGCGGCGATGATCGCCGCGCCGCCGATGCCGAGAGCGATGACCGGCGTCCGCCGCCAGGCGACCGCGGTCGCCGTCTGCACCGCCGCCTCGTCCGTCACGGGGCCGCCGCGACGGTCGGAGGCACGGCCGTCCGCGCCAGGGCCGCGTCGACGACCGTCCGCGGGTCCACTCCCTGTGCCCAGGCCTGCGGCGTCAGGGTCAATCGATGCGCGAGGACCGGCACCGCGACGCGCTTGAGGTCGTCCGGCCGTACATATGCCCGCCCGTCCAGCGCGGCGAGCGCGCGTCCGAGGAGGACGAGCGCCTGCGAACCACGCGGGGAGGCGCCGACGGCCACCGTCGCCGCCTCGCGTGTCGCCCGCGTGAGCTCGACACCGTATCGCACGACATCGCGGTCGACGTGGATGCCCTCGACCGCTGCTTGGATCCGCCGCAGGCCGTCGGCGTCCACTACGGGCTCGACCTCGACATCCGGGCTCTGCCGCTCCACACGGTCGAGGATGATCCGCGCTTCCTCCTCCGGCTGCGGGTACCCCACCGCGAGCCGCACCATGAAGCGATCGAGCTGCGCCTCCGGCAACGCGTACGTCCCCTCGTACTCGATCGGGTTCGATGTGGCGATCACGTGGAACGGACGCGGGAGCGGAAACCTGTTGCCCTCCACCGTCACCTGGTGCTCGGCCATCGCCTCGAGCATCGCCGACTGTGTCTTCGGCGTCGTCCGGTTGATCTCGTCCGCAAGCAGCAGTCCCGTGAAGATCGGACCGGGGCGGAAGGCGAAGTCCCCGGTGGAAGGCGCGTAGACGTAGGAACCGGTGACATCGCCCGGCAACATGTCGGGTGTGCACTGCAGCCGCCGGAAGTCCAACCCGAGCGCACCCGCGAGGCTGCGCGCGGCGAGCGTCTTGCCGAGGCCGGGAACGTCCTCGAAGAGCACGTGGCCGCCCGCCAGGATCGCGGCCAGCGCGATCGTCAAGGACTCGTCCATCCCGACGACGGCCGTCTTGACGCCCGCGAGCACGCGGCGTCCGACATCGGCGATCTGCGTGGTTTCGTCGGTGGTCATGTTGTCTCCTCCGTGTCGATGGGGATGCGGTCGAGGGCGTCGAGGACGCGCTCGATGTCCACGCGTTGCACTTCTCGCGCATGCAGGGAGGCGCGGACACCGTCTCCCAGCACCGCGTCGATACGCGGGTGGTCCTGAGGGTCATCGAGGTCGAGGCCGAGATGCGCGAGGCGCCGACGGACCACGCCCTGCACGCGTCGGACGACGACATGGCCCGCGACGCCGGTGCGGGTGTTGATCGCCCACGCCAACCGCGACACGTCCGAGCCACGGCCCTCCGCTCGGGGCGCCTCCGGCGGCCACACGACCACCTCGTCGACGAAGGCCTGGCGGGTGGCCGCGACGATAGCGAGCAGGATGAGGGTCCATGCGACGGCGAAGGGGGCGGGCACTCCGAAGGTGAGCATCACGACGAGAAGACCAGCGGCGACGAGGGCGCTGCAGAGAGCCAGGACGATCCTCCCTCTCATCGCCACCCCGCCTTGATGCCGCGAAGCGCGTCGGCGGCGCTCCGCCGGTCGCCTTCGTCTGCGATCAGCCCGCCGAAGCGCACCCGCTCATAGAGGCGTTGCAGGACCGCGACGTCCGCGGCGATGCCGTGGCGCCCGCCGATCACCCGGGCGGTGAATTCTGCCGGCGTCTCCGTCGGAGCGCGCCCCTGACCGGCGTCGGCGGCGGATTCCTCCAAGCCGATCCACGCCGCGACGATCGCGTCACCGGGTACTGGTCGTTCGCTGACCGTGCGAAGCGCATCGGAGACCCCGCGGCGGATGGTCACCTCGTCAGGGAGGATATCCGGCGACGTGGGGCTGGCACCCGGCCCGGCAGCCGCGGCATCGCGGCGTGCGAGCGGACGGTCCCGCCACAGCCGCACGAGGAATCGGAGGAGCTGGCGAACGACCACGACGACGAGCGCGAGGGCGGCCAGCCCCAGCACGAGACCGAAGACCATGCCGAGCACCTGCGCGAGAACCGGATCCCCCCACGATTCCGGAGGCAGCGGTGTCTCCGTCGCCGTCGGGGCGGGGAGCACGACGTTCTCCTGGGGCGGCGATGTGCTCTCGGCCTCCGTCGACGCGAACTGCGGGGTGCCCTGCACGGCCGCGGCGAACATGAGGAGACCGAACAGTCCGGCGACGGCGGCGAGGCCGAGGAGCATCGGCGGCCCCGGTCGACGCACGCGCTCCGGCGCGGGGACCGGAGGCTCGGGGCGCGACATGCCTCCCACCCTAGGGGTGCGCGTGCGAGCATCCGAGCTTCATATCGGGATGCCGCGGAACGGTCAGGGGTGGGCGGGGCGGGGCCCCGCGAAGGCGCCCAGTCCGTCCCGCAGTGCTGCCACCTCGTCGATGTCCATCCCCACGGCGGCCATCACCTGCCGCGGCACGTCCACCGCCCTGGCACGCAGGGCGGCACCGGCATCCGTGAGCGTGATCTCGAGTCGGCGTTCGTCCTCGCTGCTGCGCTGGCGGGCCACCAGGCCGTCGGCTTCGAGCCGCTTGACGAGGGGCGACGCCGTCGCGGGCTCCAGCGCGAGGTCGGCGGCGAGGTCGTTGAGGGATCGCGGAGCCCGCTCCCAGAGGGCGAGCATCACCAGGTACTGCGGATGGGTCAGCCCGAGCGGCTCGAGGATCGGCCGGTAGATCGCCACCACGTTCCGCGCCGCCGTGACCACGGCGAAGCAGAGCTGGTTCTCGAGGCGGAGCAGATCATCGGTGTCGGTCACGATCCCGACTATACATCTGCACGAATCATTAGTACACTAATCAACATGTCACGCGACTCCAGCCGGCCCCCTCTTCGCACCCGCATCCGCGAAGCGGGGGGCCTCTATGCCTGGGTGAACACCAACCTCGTGCGTCTGGCGGGCCCGGCCTCCGTCGGGCCCTACGAGAAGACGCCGCCGCCGAGCGCCGCGGAACGCGCCGAACGCGCCTGCCCGCTCTGCGGAGCACCGATGACGGAACACGAGATCGACCGCTCCGGGCCGAAGACCCTGGTGCACTGCCCGTGAACCGCTCGGGTCAGTCGCCGTCCGCGGTGGCGGCCCCCACTGACTCTCGGGCCATGTCGATCCACATCATCAGCGCCGCATCATCGGTGATCGCGGACGCGGCGACGTCGATCCAGCCCGACCCCATGGTGCGCGATCCCATCACGGCCCGCGCAGCACCCGGCTGGGTCACGGCGATGGCTCCGTTCTCCTCATCCACGCGGACGAGGAGCGTGCCGTCCTTCCGTGCTCCGACGAGGATGCGGCCCTCGTCGAGGAATGCCCTGGTTCCGAACATCCGCCTCTCCTCGATCGAGGGGTCAGCGCCGAGCAGCGCCCGGACTCGGTCCGCGAGTTCCTCTCCTGCCGCGTCCATCTGGTCTCCGTCTACGCGTGCCCGGCCCGCTCCATCGAGCGGAGCTCCTTCTTCATATCCTGCACCTCGTCACGCAGGCGCCCGGCGAGCTCGAACTTCAGCTCCGCGGCAGCGGCGAGCATCTGATCGGTGAGGTCCTGGATCGTGGCTTCGAGCTGCTGCGCTCCCTCGGCAGCGATGCCGGTGCGCCGCAGGTTCGGCGTGGGCGACTTGCCCTTGCCCGACGCACGGCCTCGCCCGGACATCAGCTCCGCCGTGTCCTGCCCCTCGCGCGCGAGCACCTCGGTGATGTCGGCGATGCGCTTGCGCAGCGGCTGCGGATCGATCCCGTGCTCTTTGTTGTACGCGATCTGCTTCTCGCGCCGACGGTCGGTCTCCTCGATGGCTTTGGCCATGGAGTCGGTCATGTTGTCCGCGTACATGTGCACTTCGCCCGAGACGTTACGCGCTGCCCGGCCGATGGTCTGGATGAGTGACGTCCCGGAGCGGAGGAACCCTTCCTTGTCGGCGTCGAGGATCGCGACGAGCGACACCTCCGGGAGGTCGAGTCCCTCTCGCAGCAGGTTGATGCCCACCAGGACGTCGTACACACCGGCGCGCAGCTCGCTGAGCAGTTCGACGCGGCGCAGGGTGTCGACGTCGGAATGCAGGTAGCGCACCCGCACGCCGTGTTCCCCGAGGAAGTCGGTCAACTCCTCGGCCATCTTCTTCGTGAGGGTCGTGACGAGGACGCGCTCGTCCCGCTCCACGCGAAGCCTGATCTCCTCGAGCAGATCGTCGATCTGTCCCTTCGACGGCTTGACGATGATCTCCGGGTCGACCAGTCCCGTCGGGCGGATGATCTGCTCCACCACACCGTCGGCGATGCCCATCTCGTACTTGCCCGGGGTCGCCGACAGGTAGACGGTCTGCCCCACGCGGTTCTTGAACTCGTCCCAGCGCAGCGGTCGGTTGTCCATCGCGCTCGGCAGGCGGAAGCCGTGGTCGACGAGCGTGCGCTTGCGGGAGGCGTCACCCTCGTACATGGCACCGATCTGCGGCACCGTCACGTGCGACTCGTCGATGACGAGCAGGAAGTCGTCGGGGAAGAAGTCCAGGAGCGTGTGCGGGGGCTCCCCCGGCATGCGCCCGTCCATGTGGCGCGAGTAGTTCTCGATACCGGAGCAGAAGCCGAGCTGCTGCAGCATCTCCAGGTCGAACGTCGTCCGCATCCGGAGGCGCTGCGCCTCGAGGAGCTTGCCCTGCCGCTCGAACTCCTTCAGCCGCTCCTCCAGCTCGTGCTCGATCGTGCCGATCGAGCGCTGGATGACGTCGGTGCCCGCGACATAGTGCGAGGCGGGGAAGATCGGCACGGCGTCGAGCTTCTCGATGACCTCGCCCGTCAGCGGATGCAACGAGTACAGCGCCTCGATCTCGTCGCCGAAGAGCTCGATGCGGATGGCGTGCTCCTCGTACACGGGGATGATCTCGATGGTGTCGCCGCGGACCCGGAAGTTGCCCCGCGAGAAGTCGACGTCGTTGCGGTTGTACTGCATCGCGATGAACTGACGGATCAGGGCGTCGCGGTCGTACCGCTCCCCCACCTGGAGCGCGACCATGGCGCGCAGATACTCCTCCGGCGCGCCCAGGCCGTAGATGCAGGACACGGTCGACACCACGACCACATCGCGGCGGCTCAGCAGGGAGTTCGTCGTCGAGTGGCGAAGGCGCTCGACCTCCGTGTTGATCGAGGAGTCCTTCTCGATGAAGGTGTCCGTCTGCGGGACATAGGCCTCGGGCTGGTAGTAGTCGTAGTACGAGACGAAGTATTCGACGGCGTTGTTCGGCATGAGCTCACGGAACTCGTTGGCGAGCTGAGCGGCGAGGGTCTTGTTGTGCGCCAGCACGAGTGTGGGGCGCTGCACCTGCTCGACGAGCCAGGCCGTGGTCGCGGACTTGCCTGTTCCGGTGGCGCCGAGCAGCACGATGTCGGTCTCGCCCGCATTGATGCGGGAAGCCAAATCGGCGATCGCCTGCGGCTGATCACCGGCAGGGGCGTACTCGCTGATGACCTCGAAAGGGCGGACACTGCGGGTGGGCTGCATACATCAAGCGTATGCCGCCCCTCCGACATCGGGGCCGGCGGGGTCGGAAGCCTCCGGCGGGCGGCTGTCCTTCAGCGCGCACGGAGCCGGTCCCAGAGCGCGTCCGTCTGAACCAGGGTGTGCTCGATCGACCCCGAGGTGTCGATCACGACGTCGGCGATCGCGAGCCGCCGTTCGTCGGAGACCTGGGCGGCGATCCGGTCGCGCGCGGCCTCGGGGGTCATTCCGCGCAGGCCGACGAGCCTCTCGAGACGGACGTCCTCCGGCGCATGCGCGACGACGATCTCATCCCAGGGGTCATCGACACGAGCCTCCACCAGGAGCGGAACGTCGTACACGACGACGGCGTCCGGGTCGGCGGCGAACGCCGCGTCGAAACGGCGCTGGGACTCGGCCCGTACCGCAGGGTGCACGATGGCGTTCAACCGTGCGAGCCGGTCCGGGTCGGCGAACACCGTCGCTCCGAGGGCAGCCCGGTCGAGGGATCCGTCCTCGGCGATGACGGCGTCTCCGAACGTCCGTGCGATCATCCGGAACACCTCGGATCCGGGCGCTTGGACCTCGCGCACGATCTGATCCGCGTCGACGACGACCGCGCCGAGTTCGGTGAGCCGGTTCGCGATGGTGGACTTCCCCGACGCGATGCCTCCGGTGAGAGCGATGAGCGGCATCCGACCATCCTGCCACGCTCCGGGCCCGGGGCCGCACGACGCGGAAACGGAACAATCGGGAAAGCTTCGGCCCCTCTTGAGGAAGACTTGACAGTCCCCTGAGGTGTGCTGCGTAACGTCGAAACCATGACGAACACGGATGCCTCCACACGCCCTGACCGCACCGAGCGACGCTCCCGGCGACGCCCGATCATGGCGTTCGCGCTGGCCGTGCTCGCGACCGGCGGCATCGGCGCGGCGCTCACCAGCGCCGCGTGGACGGACAACACCTTCTTCAGCGCCCCCGCCGCGGGAGCCACCTTCAACCTCCAGGGTTCCGTCGACGGAACCACCTGGAAGGAGTCGGCGGCCAAGAACAGCATCGAGCTCGTCGTCCCCGCCGAGAAGCTGGCGAACCTGCTTCCCGGCGAGACCCGCACCATCAAGCTCTGGGTGAAGAACGTCAGTTCCGTCAACGCCGCGCTCACCTCCACCGTCGAGTACGCCCCCGGCACCACGGCGACCGACTTCACGGTCAAGCCGACCGCCACGATCACCGGACTCGCGGCGTCGCTGACCTCCTCGGGGTCCACCGCCACCGATGAGTTCGAGCTCGTCGTCACCACTCCGGCGGACTGGGCGACCAGCAACCAGGGCAAGACCGGCACGATCCTCGTCACGGTCTCCGCGACCGCGACCAACTGACCACCCACCGCCGCAGCCGAGACGAAGGACGAATCGTGGTGCAGCTCCTCCGCCGGCTCGCCCTGCCCGTTCTCTGGACGCTGGCCGTCATGGGGGTGGGCTGCGGCGTCGTCTGGGGCGCCACGGCCATCGGAGTCCTCCAGCCGCTCGTCGTGATCTCGGGCTCGATGGAGCCCGAGATCATGACGGGCGATCTCCTCATCGCCACGAAGGTCCCCGCCGACTCTCTGGAGGTGGGTGACGTCGTCAGCCTGCCCAGCGCGCTGACCGACTCCCTGGTCACCCATCGCATCACCGCCATCGAAGCCGCCGATGGCGCGCGCACCATCACCATGAAGGGCGACGCCAACGAGTTCTCCGACGCTCTCGACTATCCGGTGAGCGGCGACGTGTGGAAGCCGGCGGTGCAGCTTCCCGGGTGGGGAACCGCGATCATGCGGATGACGACGCCCGCTGTCGCCCTCCCGTTGCTCCTCGGGCTCCTGGGGCTGCTCGGTCTCAGCATGATGAGCCCCGTGGAGCACCCGGCGCGGAAGCCCCTGACGACGTGACCCCGGCGCGACGACTGGTGGTCCCGCTGGCCGGCTTCGCCTTCGCGGTGGTGGTCGTCTTCGTGTCGCTCGCACAGGCGAGCGTTCCCACCACCAGCGCGGCGTGGACGGACCGCGCGGTCGTCAAGGGAACGGTGACGGCGGCATCCGCCTGGTTGTCCCCGTTCACGGGGAACACGTGCAAGGCGTACAGCAGCCCCACGGCCGCCCCCACCACCTGCGCGATCACGGCGATCCGCTACGAGGAGATCAGCGACACCTCCGGCCACTTCTACATCAGCACGAACGCCCCGGGCGGGTCGCACCACGTCGACGTCGACGTGGATCTGAAGAAGGCGACGGGCCTTCCCCGGACGTGGACCTCGTGGAACGCTGCGGGGGTGCTCCCGGGCAGTCACGTCACGCCGGACCCCGCGTGGACGTGCTCCTCGTTGCCCCGGCTCACCGGACGCAGCCTCGACTGGCACCTCACCGACCTTCAGGTTCCCGTGACGCTGCACCGCACCACGGCGGACACGATCTGCACCTGAGCCTCCTGGGCGCGGCGCAGCTCCCTCAGCGCGCGAGCAGCTGCCGTCGGGAGCTGATCACGCCGGTGTCGAAGCCGGCGAGGTGCAGTCCGCCGTGGAAGCGGGCGTGCTCGATCTTGATGCAGCGGTCCATGACGACCGAGAGGCCGGCCGCCTCGGCGAGCGCAGCGGCCTCCTCGTTCCAGGAGCCGAGCTGGAGCCACAGGGTCTTCGCCCCGCTGTCGATGGCCTCCTGCGCGACCCCCGGGAGGTCGTCGTGACGACGGAACACGTCCACGATGTCAGGCCGCACGGGCAGGGCGCTCAACGACGGGTAGACCGGCTGGCCGAGGATCTCGGTCTCCCTCGGGTTCACGAGATAGACGTCGTAGTCCGTGCTGGACAGCAGGTAGGTCGCCACGAAGTATGAGGCCCGTGACGGATTCCCGGAGGCACCGACGATCGCGATGGATCGTGCCCGGCGCAGCAGCCCGAACCGCTGCGGCTGCGAGGGTCCGGTCCACGTGCGGCCCGGTTCGACGGTGACGGGAAGCGCGCAGCTGGCCGCGTCCGTGGTCGCAGGAAGGGTGCAGGCGTCGCCGGCGGAGGTCGTGCTCATCGGTGGGCTCCCGTCGCGAGGGTGAGGGCCTGATCGAGGTCCCAGATGATGTCCTCCGCGTCCTCCAGGCCGACGGAGATGCGGATCAGGTCGGGGCGCACGCCGGCGGCGACGAGCTGTTCCTCGGTGAGCTGGCGATGCGTCGTGGAGGCCGGGTGGATGACCAGGGTGCGGGCATCGCCGATGTTGGCGAGATGGGACGCGAGCTGCAGGTTCTCGATGAACGCCTCCCCCGCAGCGCGGCCGTCCTCGGCAGCGACCCCGAACGCGAACACGGATCCCGGTCCCAGCGGCAGGTACCGGGCGGCACGCTCATGATGCGGATGGCCTTCGAGCCCTGCCCAGGTGACGTAGGACACGCGGGGGTCTGCCGCCAGCCACTCGGCGACGACCCGGGCGTTGGCGAGGTGAGCGTCGATGCGCTGGGGCAGCGTCTCCACGCCCTGCAGGAGCGTGAACGCCGACTGCGGGCTCAGCGCCGGGCCGATGTCGCGCAGCTGCTCGGAGCGCAGCTTGGTGAGGAACCCGTACTCCCCGAAGTTGCCCCACCAGGAGATGCCGCCGTAGGAGGCCACCGGTTCGGTCATCTGGGGGAACTTGCCGTTGCCCCAGTCGAAGGTGCCCTTCTCGATGACCACTCCGCCGAGGGTCGTCCCGTGACCGCCGAGGAACTTCGTGACCGAGTGGATGACGATGTCCGCCCCGTGCTCCAGCGGACGCGCGAGGTACGGGGTGGCCAGGGTGGCGTCCACGACGAGCGGCACGCCTGCCTCGTGGGCGACAGCGGCGAGACCCTCGATGTCGGCGATCTCGCCCGAGGGGTTTCCGATCATCTCGACGTAGACGACCTTGGTCTCGGGACGGACGGCCGCGGCGAAGTCCGCCGGGTCGGAGGAGCGGACGAAGGTCGTCTCCACGCCGAAGCGACGCAGTGTCACGTCGAGCTGCGTGACCGTGCCCCCGTAAAGCTGCGCGGCGGCGACGACGTGATCGCCCGCGCCCACGAGGGCGGCGAACGTGATGAACTCCGCGCTCATGCCGGAGGCGGTCGCGACCGCACCGATTCCGCCCTCCAGCGAAGCCAGGCGCTCCTCCAGGGCGGCGACCGTGGGGTTGCCGATACGCGAGTAGATGTTGCCGTACTTCTGCAGCGCGAAGAGGTTTCCGGCGTCGGCCGCATCGTCGAAGACGAACGACGTCGTCTGATAGATCGGCACCGCCCTCGCCCCGGTGGCGGCGTCCGGGGTGCCCCCGGCGTGAAGGGCGCGGGTGCGGAACCCGAAGCGATGGTCGTCGGTCATGATGTCCTCGATTCTGCGGCGAGAGCGCCGGCGATGTCGTCGACGGCCCAGGGGTTCTGCAGTGACGTCGTGTCGCCGAGCGCCTGCGGGGTCCGTCCCGCCCGCCGATCCTGTTCCGCGTCCCAGAGCTGCGCGAGGAGGCGGCGCATGATCTTCCCCGAGCGCGTCTTGGGCAGATCGGGCACGACGACGACGTGCTTCGGCTTCGCGACCGGACCGATCGAGCGGGCGACCTCAGCGCGCAGCGCGTGCGCGTCGATCTCCGCCCGGCCGGACGGGGTGACGAACGCCACGACCGCCTGCCCGGTGACCGGGTCCGCCACACCGGCGGACCCGGCTTCGCCGACCGTCTCGTGCGCCACGAGCGCCGACTCGATCTCGATCGTCGAGAGGCGATGACCGGAGACGTTCACGACGTCGTCGAGCCGCCCCAGGATCCAGATGAAGCCATCGGCGTCGCGGGTCGCTCCGTCTCCCGCAACGTAGTAGCCGCCGTGCGCCCCTACTCCGGCGTACGCGGACCAGTACGCGTCGCGGTAGCGCTCCGGGTTTCCCCAGACGGTCCGCGCCATCCCCGGCCACGGGCGCCGGACGACCAGGGTCCCGGATCGGCCCGGCGCCACCTCGTCACCGTTCTCGTCGACCACGGCGACGTCGATGCCCGGAAGCGGGACCGACGCGGAGCCGGGCTTCAGGGGCGTGATGCCGGGCAAGGGGGCGATCATCGCGGCACCGGTCTCCGACTGCCACCATGTGTCGATGACGGGGAGCTCATTCCGCCCGAAGTTCCGGCGGAACCACACCCAGGCCTCCGGGTTGATCGCCTCGCCCACCGTGCCGAGCAGCCGCAAGCTCGACAGGTCGTGTCCGCCCGGCAGTTCGTCGCCGAACCAGGTCATGAACGTCCGGATGAGCGTCGGCGCCGTGTAGTAGACCGTCACGCCGTAGCGCTCGATGATCTCCAGGTGCCGCTCGCGACGCGGAGTGTCCGGCGTGCCCTCGTAGATGACCTGGGTGAGCCCGTTCGACAGCGGTCCGTAGATCTCGTACGTGTGCGCGGTGACCCAGGCGAGGTCGGCCGTGCACCAGTGAACGTCATCCGGTTTGGCGTCGAAGTGCGCCCAGTGCGCCCAACTCGCGTGCGTCAGGTAGCCGCCGGAGGTGTGCACAAGCCCCTTCGGCTTCCCTGTCGTGCCGGAGGTGTAGATGATGAACAGCGGGTGCTCGGCGTCGAAAGCCTCAGCCTGATGCGCGGTGGGTGCTGTGTCGACGACGTCGTGCCACCACACGTCCCGACCGTCGGTCCATGGGACGGCCTGTCCGGTACGACGGAGCACGAGGACGTGTTCGAGGTCCGGCAGTCCCGCAGCGGCGGCATCGGCGGCGGACTTGACCTCGGTCGCCGTCCCCCGCCGGAACTGGCCGTCGCTGGTCACGAGCAGCTTTGCCCCGGTGTCCTCGAGCCGGAACCGCACGGCCTCCGCCGAGAACCCTACGAAGACGAGCGAGTGGACGGCTCCGATCCGCGCGCACGCGAGCGTGATGACGACGGTCTCCACGAGCACGGGGAGGTAGATCACGACGCGATCGCCCGGTCGGATGCCGAGGTCTTCGAGCGCGTGCGCCGCCTGGGCCACACGACGCTGCAGGTCGGCGTAGGTCACCGAGACGCGGTCGCCCGGCTCCCCCTCGAAGTGGAGGGCGACCTTGTCTCCGCGTCCGGCGTCCACGTGCCGGTCGACGCAGTTCACCGCGACGTTCAGCTGCCCGCCGAGGAACCATCGCGCCGCGGGGACCGCACCGTCGACCGGCGGTTCCCACTCGTGCACGCGGCCCCACGGCTCGACCCAGTCCAGCCGGCGGGCCGCATCTTCCCAGAAGGCCACAGGATCAGCGGCCGCGCGAGCATAGGCTTCTGCGGTCACGTTGGCATCGGGGAACGCGGGCGACGGAGGATAGACCCGTTCCTCCAGCAGCCGAGCCTCGGTCATCGTCACGTCCATCGCCGCAACAGGTACTTCTCCAGCAGTGCGAGCACGCCGTTGGTGATCGTGCCGAGCAGCGCCAGCAGCACGATGGAGAGCAGGATACGGTCGACACGCCCGGTGCTCTGCGAGTCCGTCAACAGGAACCCGAGCCCCATGGACGAAGCGATGAGCTCGGCGGCCACGAGGAACAGCCATGCCTGCGCGAGCGCGAGACGCAGCCCCGCGACGACGGAGGGCACGACGGCCGGGAGCTGGACCGTGCGGAACAGCGACCAGCCGTGCAGGCTGAACGAGCGTCCCGCCTCGACGAGCTGCGGGTCCACGTGACGCAGTGCCGAGGCGACCGTCGTGTAGACCGGGAAGAACGCGCCGATCGCGATGAGGGTCACCTTGGACTCCTCGCCGATCTGCATCCACAGGATCAGCAGCGGCACCCAGGCGAGCGACGGGACGGCGCGAACGGCGGCGAGGGTGGGACTGAGCAGAACGTCACCCCACCGGGAGAGTCCGACGATGCCGGCCGCGGCGAGCCCGATGACCGAGCCGATCGCGAATCCGAGCAGCACCCGCTGGACGGAGATGGCGATGTGGGTCCAGAGCTGTCCGGTCTCGGCGAGTTCCACTCCGGCCTGGAAGACCGATCCGGGCGTCGGGAGTCGGTACGGCTCGATGAGCCCGGCCGTCGTGACCACCTGCCAGGCGATGAGGATCACGGCGGGGAGCAGGAAGCCCCCGAGGATCCGCACGACAGGCGGCAGGCCACGCCGTGCTCCCCCGGGCCTCCCGCGGGGAGCACCCTTCGCGAACTCGAGCGCGTCCCGCGATTCCGCCGGGACGACCACTCGCTCCTCGAAACCGGTCACTCGCTTGCGCCCGCCTTCGTCGCGAAGGTGTCGTTGATGATGCTGGAGAGCGCCTTGTCGACCGATGCCTGACCGCCCTGCACATCGCCGGACTCGACGAGCACCGGCGCGATCTTCTCGAGAACGGCGAGCTGGTCGTCACCGGGGACGCCGCTCACGTCGAGGTTCGACCGCTCCTGGATCACCGTTGTCGCGACCTCGAGGTCGATGCCCGCGACGTCGGCGAGCAGGGCGGCCGTCTCCTCCGGGTGCTTGAGCGCCCAGACGCGCGCCTCCTCGTAGGCGTCGACGACGGCCTGTGCGAGATCCGGGTGGTTGTCGATGAAGTCCTCGGTCGCGTTGAGGAAACCGTAGGTGTTGAAGTCGACGTTGCGGTAGATGAGCTTGTCGCCCGACTCCTGCTCCGCAGCGGCCATGATGGGGTCGAGACCCGCCCACGCGTCGACGGACCCGCCGTCGAGCGCGGCCCGCCCGTCCGCGTGCTGGAGGTTCTGCACCTCGACGTCCGCGAGCGACAGCCCGCCCTCCTCCAGCGCCTGCAGGAGGAAGAAGTACGGGTCGGTGCCCTTGGTGGCCGCGACGGACGCGCCCTTGAGGTCCTCCACCGACGTGATGTCGCTGTCGGGACCGACGACGATGGCCGACCACTCGGGCTGGGAGTAGATGTCGATGACCTGGATGGGGGAACCGTTGGCGCGAGCGAGCAGCGCGGCCGAGCCCGCCGTCGAACCCACGTCGACCGAGCCGGAACGCAGCAGCTCGTTGGCCTTGTTGGACCCGGCGGACTGCACCCATTCGACGGTCACGTCGTCGCCGAGGATGTCCTCGAGGATGCCCTGGTCGCGGATCACGAGACTGAGCGGGTTGTAGGTAGCGAAGTCGATGGACAGCGTGTCGGCGGACCACTCGCCGCTCCCGGCGGGCGTGGACTCGGCGTCGGCCGTCGCGTTCTCGCCGGCGACGCAGCCGGTGGCGACGAGCATCATCGTCCCGGCGACGGCGATCGCAGGGATGATGCGGCGGGTGATGGTGCTCATCGGTTCTCCTCGGGGGTGTGGTGGTGCGTGTCGACGCCGAGCCCTTCGAGGAGCTCGGCGCGCAGGTCGGCGAGGCCGCGGTCGGCGCGGTCTCGGGGGCGGATGCCGGGGACGTCGACCGTCCGCGCGACGGACGACTCGTCGTCTCCCGCGCCGACGGTGCGCAGCAGCAGCACGCGGTCGGCGAGGTAGAGGGCCTCCTCCACGTCGTGGGTCACGAGCAGCACCGTGGTGGGCTCGGCGGCGTGGATCTTGAGCAGCAGGTCGTGCATGCGCAGACGGGTGAGGGCGTCGAGCGCGCCGAACGGCTCGTCCAGCAGCAGAACCCCGGGGTTGCGGGCGAGAGCGCGGGCGAGCGAGGCGCGCTGGGCCATGCCGCCGGAGACCTCACGAGGGCGCTGGTCGGCGGCATGCTCCAGTCCGACGAGTTGCAGCAGCTCACGCACACGTGTCCGTCCGGCGACCCGGCCGGTGCCGCGCGGCAGTCCCAGTTCGACATTCTGGGCGAGCGTGCGCCATGGAAGCAGCCGCGGCTCCTGGAACGCGACAGCGGTGCGCTCGTCCACGTCGGCGACGCCCGAACCGTCGAGCCGGATCGTGCCCGTGGTGGGAGCGTCGAGGCCGCCGATGAGGCGCAGCAACGTGGACTTCCCACACCCCGACGGGCCGACGACGGCGACGATCTCCCCGGCGGCGATGTCGAGGTCGATGCCGCGGAGCACCTCTCGCCGGCCCTGCGCGAGCGGGAACGAGCGCGCGATGCCGTCGAGGCGGACGGGCTGCGCGGAACCCGACACCTTCGGGGCCTCGGCAGTGCGCGACGCAGCGGGCAGGAGGACGGTCATGTCCCCATCGTGTCGGAGGCGCTGGATTGTTACGAATGCGGCCGTAACGTTGCGTCACGCAGCGATTTCCGGGGGTTCCGGGCATGCGAAAAGGGCCGTCACACCCGCCGTGAAGCGGGGTGACGACCCTTTTCGGAGTGTTACTTAGGAGTTGCCGCCCGAGAGCTTCTCGCGCAGAGCCGCGAGAGCCTCGTCGTCGGCGAGCGTGCCGGCGCCGGCCGTCTCGCTCGAGAAGGACTGGCCGCCGAAGTCGTCGCCGGCCGCAGCCTCGGCCTCGGCCGCCTTCGCGACCTGAGCCTTGTGCGCCTCCCAGCGAGCCTGGGCCGCAGCGTACTCCTGCTCCCATGCCTCGCGCTGGGCGTCGAAGCCTTCCTTCCACGCACCGGTCTCGGCGTCGAAGCCCTCCGGGTACTTGTACTCGCCGTTCTCGTCGTACTCGGCGAGCATGCCGTACAGGGCCGGGTCGAACTCGGTGCCGTTGGGGTCGACCGACTCGTTGGCCTGCTTCAGCGACAGCGAGATGCGACGACGCTCGAGGTCGATGTCGATGACCTTGACGAAGACCTCTTCGCCGACGGAAACGACCTGCTCGGCCAGCTCGACGTGCTTGCTGGAGAGCTCGGAGATGTGGACGAGGCCCTCGATGCCGTCTGCGACGCGGACGAACGCACCGAACGGAACAAGCTTGGTGACCTTACCCGGCGTGACCTGACCGATCGCGTGGGTGCGGGCGAAGACCTGCCACGGGTCCTCCTGCGTCGCCTTCAGCGACAGGGAGACGCGCTCGCGGTCGAGGTCGACCTCGAGGATCTCGACGGTGACCTCCTGGCCCACCTCGACGACCTCGGAGGCGTGCTCGATGTGCTTCCAGGACAGCTCGGAGACGTGCACGAGGCCGTCCACGCCGCCCAGGTCGACGAACGCACCGAAGTTGACGATCGACGACACGACACCCTTGCGGACCTGACCCTTGTGCAGGTTGTTCAGGAACGTGGTGCGCGACTCCGACTGCGTCTGCTCGAGGAGCGCACGGCGGCTGAGGACGACGTTGTTGCGGTTCTTGTCGAGCTCGAGGATCTTCGCCTCGATCTCCTGGCCGAGGTACGGCGTGAGGTCGCGGACGCGGCGCAGCTCGATGAGCGAGGCCGGGAGGAAGCCACGGAGGCCGATGTCGACGATGAGTCCACCCTTGACGACCTCGATGACCGTACCGGTGACGACGCCGTCGTTCTCCTTGATCTTCTCGACGTCTCCCCAGGCGCGCTCGTACTGCGCACGCTTCTTGGAGAGGATCAGGCGGCCTTCCTTGTCCTCCTTCTGGAGGACGAGGGCCTCGACCTCGTCGCCGACCTTGACGACCTCGTTGGGGTCGACGTCGTGCTTGATCGAGAGCTCGCGCGAGGGGATGACACCCTCGGTCTTGTAGCCGACATCGAGCAGGACCTCATCGCGGTCGATCTTGACGATCGTGCCTTCGATGATGTCGCCGTCGTTGAAGAACTTCAGGGTCTTCTCGACCGCGGCCAGGAAGTCCTCAGCAGATCCGATGTCGTTGATGGCGACCTGCTTGGTGGCCGGGGCGGTCGTTGCGGTAGTCATGTAGTGGGTTGTCCTTGTGAATGGATACTCGGGCTGCGGACCAAGACCGCGCACGGTCGGGATGTGCTTCGCAGCAGGTGGATTGTGGTGTGTTCGTCACCTGGGCATGCGTGTACACGCCACGAGTGACAGTTCAGGCTACCAGAAGTTGCCGCCCTATGAAGGAGCCGATTCCTCGCAGCCGCTCTGTGGATAACGTCGGCAGCGAGCTCGGCATTCCGCATACGGTGGCCCGGTGATCTCGCCCACCGCTTTCCGCCTGCTCGCCACGCTGGCAGTCGGCGTCTCGATGCTCTCCGGGTGTACCCCCACTGCGGAGCCCACGCCGACTCCCTCCCCCGCGTTCTCGTCCGAAGAAGAGGCCTTCGCCGCCGCCGAGGCCACCTTCTCCGACTACATCGACGCCCTCAATCGCGTCGACACCCGAGACCCATCGACGTTCGAGCCGTTGTTTGAGCTGTCCAGTGGCGGGGTGGAGGCATCGGATCGAAAGAACTTCTCGCGGATGCACGCGGAAGGGCAAGTACTGGCGGGGAATACAAGCATCATCTTCTTTGAGGGGCAAGAAAGCGAGCCCCCGTTCGAACGCATCCGCGCATCTGCATGCCTAGATGTGTCGAAGGTCCGAATCACAAACCAAGACGGCACCTCTGGCGTTTCTCCTGACCGTCCCAGTGCCTACGCTCTGGAGCTCTTGTTGCTGGCGCATCCGCACGGAGTTCTGACTGTCGACACTGCAAACCGCATTGAGGATGCTTCGTGCCCAGGTTCGTAGTCGTGATCATGCTCTTAGTGCAGTTCGCTTCTGGGGCCGATTCGCCGGGATTCTCAGATTTCCTAGCTGGGACGGACGGTTCGACCGTGAGCGTCTCCGCCGCGACTCACCCTTCCGATCTATGGACGCATTCGAACCGTAGGCCCCCTGCGGTCCCCGAGACGGAAAGCAAGGCGTGCCGGACCGACACAGTGCTGAGCCGGTCGTGCGGGATGTACGCGGTGCGGGTGACAGAGGAGTCCGGGACGCCGCTCACGATCGAGGATGTCGCGCAGTTCGCACCCGCCCCCGTGACCACGACGGCCGAGCCGGGCAACGTGGGCGTCGTGGGGATGCCGACCAACTTCGTGGCGACCGTCGCCGCACACACGGCGACCGGCACACTCCTCGACCGGCCCGTGACGGTGCGTTTCACGCCCGTTCGCGTCGTCTTCGACCACGGCGACGGCACGACGGCGGTGACGCCCGACGGCGGTCGCACCTGGTCGATGCTCGGGCAGGCGCCGTTCACGCCGACCGAGACGAGCCATACCTATGCGCGACGGGGCACCTATTCGACGAGGACCACGGTCGCGTACACGGCGCAGGTCGACGTCGGCGGCGGCTGGTTCGCGGTTCCCGGTGAGCTGTCGATAGAGGGAGCGTCCCGGGACATCCGCATCTACGAGGCGACCACCGCGCTCGTGGCGCGGACGTGCGAGGAACGACCCGCGGCGGTCGGCTGCTGAGCGCCCGATGGGACACGCTCTACCCTGAATCCATGACCCGCGCCGAACGCCTCATGCTGCTCGACACCGCCAGCCTCTACTTCCGCGCGTTCTACGGGGTGCCCGACAAGGTCACAGCCCCGGACGGGTCCCCGATCAACGCCGCACGCGGCCTGCTGGACATGATCGCCAAGCTGGTGACGACCTACCAGCCGACCCACGTCGTGGCGTGCTGGGATGACGACTGGCGTCCGCAGTGGAGGGTCGACCTCATCCCCAGCTACAAGACGCACCGCGTGGTCGAGGTCGTGGCCGGCGCGCCGGACGTCGAGGAGGTCCCCGACCCGCTGGAGGCGCAGATCCCCTTGATCCGGCAGACGCTCGCCGCCATCGGCATCCCCATCGTCGGCGTCGCCGAGCATGAGGCGGACGATGTGATCGGCACCCTCGCGACGAACGCGACGATGCCGGTCGACATCGTGACCGGCGATCGCGACCTCTTCCAGCTCGTCGACGATGCCCGGGACGTCCGGGTGATCTACACGGCCCGCGGCATGAGCAATCTCGAACTCGTCACGGACGCGACGGTCGTCACGAAGTACGGTGTCCTGCCGACGCAGTACGCGGACTTCGCGACGATGCGCGGGGACGCGTCGGATGGGCTCCCCGGTGTCGCCGGCATCGGCGAGAAGACGGCCGCCACGCTCCTGCAGAAGCACGGCGATCTGCTCGGTATCCGCGAGGCCGCGGACGCAGGTGAGGGCATGAGCGCGGGCATCCGCGCGAAGATCCTCGACGCGCAGGCCTACCTGGACGTCGCTCCGACCGTCGTCGCCGTCGCCACGTCGCTCCCGATCACCGCCCCGGGTGTCGCCCTGCATGCCCTCACGCCGGACGAGGCCGAGGCGGCCACGGCCCTCGCCGAGCGCTGGAATCTCGGCAGCTCCATGACCCGCGCCGTCACCGCGGTCACCGAGGCGGCGAAGGCGATCGCGGACGCCTGACGAGGGCGTCCCTCACTCCGCCCAGGCGAGCAGACGCGACAGGCCCCACGTGGTGACGATGCGTGACGCCGGCACCCCGGCACGCTCCGCCCGCTCGGCTCCGTGGTCCAGGAGCGACAACTGGCCGGGGGCGTGTGCGTCGGAATCGATGGAGAACAGGCAACCGGCGTCGAGCGCGATCGCGATGAGCTCGTCCGGCGGATCCTGTCGCTCGGGACGGGAGTTGATCTCCACGGCGACCCCGTTCTCCGCACAGGCCGCGAAGACGGCGGCGGCGTCGAAGGCCGAAGGCGGGCGCGTGCCACGGTCCCCCTGCACGAGACGACCCGTGCAATGCCCGAGGACGTTCACCCGCGGATGGGACACCGCGGCGATCATCCGCTTCGTCATCGCCCGGCCGTCCATGCGCAGCTTCGAGTGCACGGAGGCGACGACCACATCCAGCTCAGCGAGCACGGCGTCGTCCTGATCGAGGGCGCCGTCTTCGAGGATGTCCACCTCGATGCCGGCGAGCAACGTGAATCCGTCCCCCGACTGCGCCCGCACCTGCGGGATCTGCTCACGCAGCCGTTCCACCGAGAGACCTCGGGCCACGCGGAGGCGCGGCGAATGATCCGTGATGGCCTGGTACTCGTGCCCCTGCGCGCGGGCTGCGGCGGCCATCACCTCGATGGAGGTCGTCCCGTCTGACCACTCGGTGTGAGCGTGCAGGTCTCCGCGCAGCTTTCCACGGAGCGCAGACACCCGCTCAGGCTCGACGTCCCCGCGCAGTTCGATCAGATACTCCGGCACGTCCCCGGCCTGAGCCTGCCGGATGACGGCGAAGGTCGACTCGCCGATGCCCTTGGCCGCCCGAAGACGCGTCGGGTCGTCCTGCACATCGGCAGGGAGGTCCTGGAATGTCGCGGCCGCCTGACGGAAGGCCTTGGCCCGGTAGCGCGACGCCCGCTCCCGCTCCAGCAGCGAGGCGATCTCGAGCAGCGCGTCGACCGGATCCATGGTCACTCCTGAGGGGCCGCCAGCTCGCGGCTCACGCCGATCCACTGGTCGAGCTTGGCCAGTGCGCTCCCGTCGTCCACGGCAGCGGATGCACGGGCGAGCCCGTCGCGGAGGCGCTCGAGGATCGGCCGCTGCACCTGGGTCGCGTCCTGGGAGAGCTCGAAGGCGACGATCCCGGCGGCGGCGTTCAGGAGCACGATGTCCCGGACGGGCCCCTGCTCCCCCGCGAGCGTCCGCCGGAGCACGTCCGCGTTGTGGGCGGGAGACCCGCCGATGAGGTCGGACAGGTCGGCGAGGGGGATGCCCAGGTCGCGCGGGTCGAGATCGTGTTCATGGATGTCCCCGCGGGTGACCTCCCAGATCCTGCTGTGCCCTGTGGTCGTCAGCTCGTCCAGGCCGTCGTCGCCGCGGAACACCAGCGCCGTGGCCCCCCGCGTGCGGAAGACGCCGGTGATCAGCGGCACTCGCTCCATCTGTGCCACGCCGACCGCGTTCGCCTCCGCGCGCGCCGGGTTGCACAGCGGACCGAGCATGTTGAACACGGTCGGCACGCCGAGCTGCGACCGGACGGCACCCGCGTGCTTGAACCCGGGATGGAAGGCCCCGGCCCAGGCGAAGGTGATGCCTGTCCGGTCGAGGATCGAGGCGACGGCCGCCGGGTCGAGCGAGAGCTCGAGGCCGAGCGCACCGAGGACGTCGGAGGAGCCGGACGCGGAGCTCGCCGCCCGATTCCCGTGCTTGACCACCGGGATGCCTGTCGCGCCGATGATCACGGCCGCCGTCGTCGAGACGTTCACCGTACCCACGCGGTCCCCACCCGTGCCGACGATGTCCAGCACATTCGGGGAGACCGGAAGCGGCACGGCCGCTTCGAGGATGGCGTCACGGAAGCCGACGATCTCGTCGATCGTCTCGCCCTTCGCGCGCAGCGCCACCAGGAACCCCGCGAGCTGCGCCTCGGAGACCCCACCCTGCATGATCTGCCGCATGGCCCAGGTGGACTCCCAGACGCTGAGGTCGCGACGCTCCAGGAGAGAGGTGAGCACGTCGGACCAGGTCAGGGAATCAGCCATGTGTGCGATCCTATCGGCGCGGAGAAAACGTGCAGTGCGATCCGAGCGGGCGCGCAGACACCGAAAGTGCGACGTTTCCCGCGTATTCACCGGGTATTCGCAGTGTTTTCTTAGGGTCTCCTAAGTCATCGACGGGCGAATCGAGGGGCGGGGGTGCAAGAATCACGCTCGCGGATCGGCCATAATGGAGGGGTGACGACCTCAGCGACGTATGCCCCGGCGGCGAGAACCATCAAGCGGCCCAACCCGGTAGCTGTCGGCACCATTGTGTGGCTCGGCAGCGAGGTGATGTTCTTCGCGGGACTCTTCGCGATCTACTTCACCCTCCGCAGCACCTCACCCGAGCTGTGGGCCGACCGTACCGAGCTCCTGAACGTCCCCTTCGCGGCAGTGAACACGGCGATCCTCGTGCTCTCCTCGTTCACCTGCCAGATGGGTGTGTTCGCGGCGGAGGACCTGCAGCCGTACAAGATCGGCAAGGGACAGAAGAACGGCGCCGGCCGCCGTCGCCTGTTCGGCTGGGGCATGGTCGAGTGGTTCTTCCTCACCTTCGCCCTGGGCGCGATCTTCGTCTCCGGCCAGGTCTGGGAGTACGCACAGCTGGTCGCGGAGGGCATGCCCATCCAGGCTGACGCCTACGCCTCGGCCTTTTACCTGACCACCGGCTTCCACGCCCTCCACGTCACCGGCGGACTCGTCGCGTTCCTCCTGGTGATCGGCCGCGCGTACGCCGTCAAGAACTTCCGGCACAAGGAGGCGACCTCCTCGATCGTGGTGTCCTACTACTGGCACTTCGTCGACGTCGTCTGGATCGTGCTGTTCTTCGTTATCTACTTCCTGAAATAAGAGCGGAGCTGATCCCCGAGATGGCACGAGAGAAGAAGCGCCGTTCGAGCGGTCGTCGCAGCCCACTGGCGGCGGCCGCGCTCATCGGAGCAGGCCTCATGATCACCGGCGCTGTGTACGCGGGTGCGACCGCGGCATTCGCCGCCAACGACGCGCCCACGGCATCGACGCAGCTGACGGTCGAGGACGGCGAGAAGCTGTTCACGGCCAACTGCGCCACCTGCCACGGCCTCGACCTGGAGGGCACCCCCAACGGCCCGAGCCTCTATGGCGTCGGCGAGCTCGCGGTCGAGTTCCAGGTGTCGACCGGCCGCATGCCGCTGCAGATGCAGGGACCGCAGGCCCCCCAGAAGGAGCCGCAGTTCACCGAGGAGCAGATCCTCGCGATGGCCGCCTACGTGCAGTCCGAGGCCCCCGGACCGGAGTTCCCCTCCGAGAAGATCCTCGACGGCGAGGGTGACGTGGCGCACGGCGCCGAGCTCTTCCGCGTCAACTGCGCGATGTGCCACAACGTGGCCGCCGCCGGTGGCGCACTGACCGAGGGCAAGTACGCTCCGGCGATCACCGAGACCAGCGCGCTGCACATCTACGCCGCCATGGTCACCGGCCCGCAGAACATGCCGGTCTTCGGCGACATGAACCTGTCCGACGAGGACAAGCGCGACATCATCTCGGCTCTGCTCTTCCAGCAGCAGTCCGTCCAGATCGGCGGCTTCTCCCTCGGCTCGCTCGGACCGGTCTCCGAGGGCCTGTTCGTGTGGATCTTCGGTATCGGCGCTCTGGTCGCCATCACCGTGTGGATCACGGCGAAGTCCAACTGACGCTTATTCATCGAAGAGGAACGTACGAGGAGCACCATGGCACACGACGACGACTCGCAGGCTCTTGACAGGGCCTACCAGCCCTCTCCGGGGCTGGGTGTCGCAGTCAGCGATCCCGTGCAGAACCCGGGTCTTCCGCCGCACCGTGAGCGGATGACCGACAAGGACCCGCGCGCCGAGAAGACCGCGGTCCGCACCGTCTACACGCTGTTCTACCTGTCCCTCGCCGGGAGCATCTGGGCGGTCGCCGCCTACATGCTGTTCCCGATCGAGAGCGGCGCGCTCATCGACATCCGTCAGAACAACCTCTTCATCGGCCTCGGCATCGCCCTCGCGCTGCTGGCCCTCGGAATCGGTGCCATCCACTGGTCCAAGGCTCTGATGTCCGACAAGGAGTTCATCGAGCACCGCCACCCCACCCGGGGCAAGGACTCCACGCGTGAGGCCGCCATCAAGGCGTTCTCCGACGCGAACGAGGAGTCCGGGTTCGGACGCCGCACGATGATCCGCAACTCGCTGTTCGCCGCGATCGTGGCGTCGATCATCCCCGGCGTGACGCTGTTCCGCGGCCTCGCTCCGCACTCGACGCCGGACGACCCCACCGCGGGCGACCCGGTCGCGCTGCTGAAGCACACGATGTGGGACGAGGGCATGCGCCTGGTGCGCGACCCGGACGGCACCCCCATCCGCGCAGCGGACGTGACGCTCGGCTCCGCCTTCCACGTCATCCCCGAGGACCTCGCGGAGCTCGGACACGACGAGGGCTACCTCGAGGAGAAGGCCAAGGCCATCGTGCTGATGATGCGCCTCCGCCCCGAGCAGCTCACTGAGGCCGAGGACCGCAAGGACTGGTCCTACGACGGCATCGTCGCCTACTCCAAGGTCTGCACGCACGTCGGCTGCCCCGTCGCGCTGTACGAGCAGCAGACCCACCACCTGCTGTGCCCGTGCCACCAGTCGCAGTTCGACGTCACGGACCACGCGAAGGTCATCTTCGGCCCGGCCGCCCGGCCGCTGCCCCAGCTGCCCATCACCGTGGACGACGAGGGCTACCTCATCGCACGCAGCGACTTCACCGAACCCGTCGGCCCGAGCTTCTGGGAGCGCCATTGAGCACCGCAACGCTGTCCAAGGACGAGAAGGACACCAAGGCGCCTCTCGGCGGCCGTTTCGTCGGCGCCGCGTCGAATTACATCGATGAGCGCACCAGCCTCTCGGGCTTCGTCAAGGAGCTCGGTCGCAAGATCTTCCCCGACCACTGGTCGTTCATGCTCGGTGAGATCGCGCTCTGGAGCTTCGTCGTCGTGTTCCTGTCCGGAACCTTCCTGACGTTCTTCTTCCAGGCCTCCATGGTGGAGACCCACTACACCGGCGCGTACGCCCCCATGCGCGGCATCGCGATGTCGTCGGCCCTCGAGTCGACGCTGCACATCTCGTTCGACCTCCGCGGCGGTCTGCTGGTCCGCCAGATCCACCACTGGGCCGCGCTGGTGTTCATCGCCGGCATCGGTGTGCACATGCTCCGCGTGTTCTTCACGGGTGCGTTCCGCAAGCCGCGCGAGCTCAACTGGGTGATCGGCTTCGTGCTGTTCATCCTCGCGATGGCGGAGGGCTTCACCGGCTACTCGCTCCCCGACGACCTGCTCTCGGGTAACGGCCTCCGGATCATCGACGGCATGATCAAGGGTCTCCCGCTGATCGGCACCTGGACCTCGTTCCTCCTCTTCGGCGGCGAGTTCCCCGGTACCGACATCGTCGGACGCCTGTACACGCTGCACATCCTGCTGCTGCCGATGCTGGTCATCGCCTTCATCGCCGTGCACCTGATGCTCATGATCATCAACAAGCACACGCAGTTCGCCGGCCCCGGCCGGACGAACGACAACGTCGTGGGCTACCCGATGATGCCGGTCTACATGTCCAAGATGGGCGGCTACCTGTTCATCGTCTTCGGCACCATCGTGCTGATCGCGACGTTCTTCCAGATCAACCCGATCTGGAACTACGGACCGTACGACCCCTCCCCCGTCTCGGCGGGTACGCAGCCCGACTGGTACATCGGCTTCGCAGACGGCGCGCTCCGTCTGGCGCCGTCGAACTGGGACATCGTGTTCCTCGACCACACCTGGTCGTTCGGGATCCTGGCCCCGGTCGCCGTGCTCGGCCTGTTCATCGTCATCGTCGCGATCTACCCCTTCATCGAGGCGTGGGTCACCGGTGACAAGCGTGAGCACCACATCGCCCAGCGCCCGCGCAACGCGGCCACCCGCACCGCGATCGGCGTCGCCGGCGTCATCTTCTACGCGGTCCTGTGGGCGGCGGCCTCTTCCGACCTCATCGCGACGCACTTCATGCTCACCATGGAGGGCGTGATCCACACGCTGCAGGCGCTGCTGTTCCTCGGCCCGATCATCGGCTATTTCGTCACGAAGCGCATCTGCATCGCGCTCCAGAAGAAGGACCGCGAGATCGTCCTGCACGGCTTCGAGTCGGGCCGCATCGTGCGTCTCCCCGGCGGCGAGTTCATCGAGGTGCACCAGCCGGTCGACAAGTACGACCGCTGGAAGCTCATCGACATCGACGGTTACGAGCCGCTCGTCGTCCGTCCGAACGCGAAGGGCCGCATCCCGTGGACGGAGAACCTCCGCTCGGCGATGTCGCGTTGGTTCTTCGAGGATCGCCTCGCCCCGCTCACGCAGGCCGAGATCGACGCCGCGGACGCTCACCAGCACCACGTCACCGAGGGCAATGAGGCGGCCGAGGTCGCCGAGATCCAGGGCGCTCACGAGCGTGCCGGCTTCCCGGGCGCCCCGCTCACGGTCGACGAGACGCACGTCGATGAGACTCCGAACACGCCCAGCACGGTGATCTCCACCGAGCCGGTCAAGAAGCCTCGGAAGAAGAAGTCGGAGGACGACGAGTAATCGTCACTCCCCCTCGCGAAGGCCCCGTCCGCTCGGACGGGGCCTTCGTCGTTCTCCCCCGATGAGAGGATCGAACCATGTCATCCGTCGTCCGTCTGCTCCGCGCACCTCAGTTCGCCGATGCCCCCGACGCCTATGCAGCGACCGCACCCGCGGACGCCCGTCTCGTCTTCCTCGCCGGAGCCTGCCCCCTCGAGGACAACGGCACGACCACGGCTCCGGGCGACGACGCGGCGCAAGCCGCACGATGCGTGGAGACCCTGGAGCAGGCTCTCCAGGCCGCCGGTGCCACCCTGACGGATGTCATCAGCACGCGGGTCCTGGCGGCCTCCTCCGCGCAGCGCGAACTCGTCACCGCCCGATGAGGCCACTCATCCGGTTCGCGACCGCCGCCGACCACGTCGTTCTCGAACAGCTCGAGCGCGCCGCCGACCTCATCCTGATCGAGCGTTTCGGGGCGCGGTCGTGGCCACCCCCCACCTCGAACGAGGAACGCCAGGATGCCCCGGGGTTCGTCCTGGTGGCGGCTCTCCCCTCCCCCGCCGACGAGCATGCCGACGATCCCTCGACGCCCGTCGGCTTCGCGCACGTCCTCGAGGTGGACGGGGAGGCGCACCTGGAGCAGCTCTCCGTGCGCCCGGAGCACGCCCGCCGCGGCGTCGGACGCGCGCTGGTGGTGGCCGCGCAGGAGGAGGCGCGACGTCGAGGCCATAGGCGCATCACCTTGCGCACCTACGCGGACGTGCCGTGGAACGCCCCCTTCTACGCCCGGTGCGGCTTCGAGGAGTCCGCGCCGGACACCGACTTCCTGCGCGCGCTCGTCGGCGTCGAAGAACGGCTGAACCTCTCCGTCCACGGCCGACGGATCCAGATGACCGCACCGCTCTGAGGAGGATCGGCAGGATTCGTGCGATGCGCGACGGGAACACTCATCCGTGCGGCGCCCGCGTTCCGTAATCTGAACTCATGATCGACCGTGCCGACTACTTCGCTGCCCGCCTCGCCTATGAGACCGACCCGAGCGACGTCCATGCTGATCGCGCCGCTGGCCGCCCCCTCGTCGTGGTCGACGTGCGCTCGACCGAAGCATGGGCTCAAGGGCGCGTCGCCGGAGCCGTCCACATGCACCACAGCGAGATCGCGGACAGGGCGCCGCGAGAGATCCCCCGCGACGCCGACGTGGTCGTGTACTGCTGGAGCCCGGGGTGCAACGGTGGTGTGCGCGGTGCGCTCGAGTTCGCGCGCCTCGGCTATCGCGTGCGCGAGATGATCGGCGGCTTCGAGTACTGGGTCCGCGAGGGGTACCCCGTCGAAGACGCCGACGGCGTGCACCATCGCCCGATCGACCCGCTCACCGGCATCCCCCGGATCCGTACCCGGGCTTGACCACGGCACCCAAACGAGGAAGGCCCCCGGAGTGATCCGGGGGCCTTCCTTCGTGTGCGGGGACTCAGCGGGCGAAGTTGCCGCGGTAGTACTCGTAGACCCAGCCGACGATGGCGACCACGAAGATGGCCAGACCGATCGGGAGGAGGAAGTGCCCGACCGCGAGGCCCACGACGAACACGCCGGCCGATGCCGCGAGGACCAGCGGCCACCAGGACCACGGGCTGAACTCGCCGAGCTCGGGGTCGCCGTCGTCAATGTCCGACGTGAGGATGTCCTCAGGCAGCTCGCCGTTCTGCGCCTTGTGCGTCCGGTCCAGGTAGAACGCGACCATGGCGCCCATGAAGGCCGAGAAGAACAGGGCGACCGTGCCGACCCACTCGATCTGGTTCACGAGCGGAAGGCCGGGGTGAGCCAGGATGTTCCAGCCGGTGTAGACGACGCCGACGAGGGCGAAGAACGCGGTCAGGACCCACCAGATGATGACGTTGTCGCGCATGACTCAGTGGCCCTCTCGCTCGCCGGGTGCGGTGGTCGCGAACTCCGCGGCCTCCGGGTGGTTCAGGTCGAAGGCCGGACGCTCGCTACGGATGCGCGGGATCGACGTGAAGTTGTGCCGCGGCGGCGGGCACGAGGTGGCCCACTCGAGCGAGGCGCCGTAACCCCACGGGTCGTTCACCGTGACCTTGGGCGCCTTGCGTGCCGTGATCCAGACGTTCAGGAAGAACGGCAGCATCGAGGCACCCAGGATGATCGCGCCGATCGTGGAGACCTGGTTCTGCCAGGTCCAACCGTCCGCCGCGGAGTAATCCGCGTAGCGCCGGACCATGCCGTCGACACCGAGCCAATGCTGGATGAGGAAGGTCATGTGGAAGCCCACGAACAGCATCCAGAAGTGCACGTAGCCGAGGCGCTCGTTGAGCATGCGGCCCGTCCACTTCGGCCACCAGAAGTAGAAGCCGGCGAACATGGCGAACACCACCGTGCCGAACACCACGTAGTGGAAGTGCGCCACGACGAAGTACGAGTCGCTGAGGTGGAAGTCGAGCGGCGGGGCCGCGAGGATCACACCGGTGAGACCACCGAAGACGAACGAGACGAGGAAGCCCAGTGCGAACACCATCGGCGTCTCGAAAGTCACCGAACCTCGCCAGAGCGTGCCGATCCAGTTGAAGATCTTCACACCCGTCGGCACCGCGATGAGCATCGTCATCAGGGCGAAGAACGGCAGGAGCACCGAGCCGGTGACGTACATGTGGTGCGCCCACACGGCCACGGACAGCGCGGCGATGGCGATCGTCGCGTAGACGAGGGTCTTGTATCCGAAGATCGGCTTGCGGCTGAACACCGGGAAGATCTCGGAGACGATGCCGAAGAACGGCAGCGCGATGATGTAGACCTCGGGGTGGCCGAAGAACCAGAACAGGTGCTGCCAGAGCAGGACTCCGCCGTTCTGCGGATCGTAGATGTGGGCACCGAGCACACGGTCGGCGGCGGCGGCGAAGATCGCCGCGGCCAGGACCGGGAAGGCCATCAGGATCAGCAGGCTGGTGATGAGCGTATTCCAGCTGAAGATCGGCATGCGCCACATCGTCATGCCGGGCGCGCGCATCGTGATGATCGTCGTGATGAAGTTCACTGCACCGAGGATCGTGCCGAAGCCCGAGATGCCGAGACCGAGCATCCACAGGTTTCCGCCCGCTCCTGGCGAGAACGACGCGTTGGCCAACGGCTGATAGGCGAACCACCCGAACGAGGCCGCACCCTGCGGGGTGAGGAAGCCGGCGACCGCGATGGTCGAGCCGAACAGGAACAGCCAGAACGCGAAGGCGTTCAGACGCGGGAAGGCGACGTCCGGAGCACCAATCTGCAGCGGCAGGATCGCGTTGGCGAAGCCGGCGAACAGCGGCGTCGCGAACATCAGCAGCATGATCGTGCCGTGCATCGTGAACAGCTGGTTGTACTGCTCCTTCGTCGGGACGATCTGCATCCCCGGCGCGAAGAGCTCAGCACGGATGACAAGCGCCATCACGCCACCGAGGAGGAAGAACATCACCGAGGCGATGAGGTACATGTACCCGATCGTCTTGTGGTCAGTGGAGGTGATCCACTTGACGACGATGTTGCCCTTCTGCTCCACACGCGAGGAGCTCATCAGAGCGGCCTGACGCGCGGGCAGGGTGGTGGGACGGGAGCGGGGTGCCTCGTCGGTGCGAGGAGCTTCAGTGGTCGACATGGCTTACTCCTCTCCTTCCTCGGTTTCGGTCTTCCCGGAGGTGCCGGGGAGGTTCGAGAGACGGTCGTACGCGTCGGTGATGTCCCCGGTGTTGCCCTCTTCCTCGAGGGACTCGAGGTAGGCGTCGTACTCGTCCTGCGAGACGACCTTCACGTTGAAGAGCATCATCGAGTGGTACTCGCCGCAGAGCTCGGCGCACTTGCCGGCGTACTCGCCCTCGCGGGTGGGGATGAAGGACCAGGAGTTGTCCTTCCCGATGAACATGTCCTTCTTGTAGAGGAAGTCGATGATCCAGAAGGAGTGGATGACATCGCGCGACTGGAGGTTGATCGTGACCTTCTGGTCGACCGGGAGCACCAGCGTCGGCAGCTCGGACTGGTCGATGTTGCCTGCGGCGTCCGGCTGGGCCTGGATGCCCATCGTCCAGACGGTGTCCTCTTCGGTCTCACCGTTGTACTGGAAGTCCCATGCCCACTGCTTGGCGATCGCGGTGATCTCGACGTCGGGGTCATCCCACTTCGTCTCGATCTCGGTCTGATCGCGAGCCGTGAAGAAGAACATGCCGAGCACGAGGATGAGCGGCACGATCGTGTAGAAGATCTCGATCGGCATGTTGTAGCGCATCTGCACCGGGAGGCCGGTCTGGCCCTTGCGCCGGCGGTACGCGATCGCAGCCCAGGCCATGAGGCTCCAGGTGACGACGCCGACCGCGAGGAGAACGATCCAGGAGTTCACCCAGAGGGACGAGACGCGCTCCGTCTGGTTGGTTGCTGCCGGACCACCGTCCACGAAGCCCGGAAGAAAGCCGTTCAGCTCGGTGGGAGTACATCCCGCCAGAGCCACAGCTGCCACAACTCCCACAGGGAGTGCGGCCCAACGAAGGCGGCGTTTCGAGGGCACGATGCACCTTTCAGATCGCGGACAAGGCATGTTCAAGTCTAGAGCAACCTCACACCTGATTCATGCCAACCATGCAGGTTGAGAAGCGGAACGGCCGCCGTCACGCGAGGTGACGACGGCCGTTCGCGGGAAGAACGTGTCAGTGGAAGCTGTCGCCGCAGGCGCAGCTGCCCGCCGCGTTCGGGTTGTCGATCGTGAAGCCCTGCTCCGAGATGGTGTCTTTGAAGTCGATCGAGGCGCCGTCGAGGTAGGGAACGCTCATGTTGTCGACGATGACCTCGACGCCGTCGAAGTCGACCGTCTCGTCACCCTCGAGGAAACGCTCGTCGAAGTAGAGCTGGTAGATCAGGCCCGAGCAGCCGCCGGGCTGCACGGCGACGCGCAGACGCAGGTCGTCGCGGCCCTCCTGCTCCAGGAGGTTCTTCACCTTCGTGGCGGCGGCGTCCGTCAGCTTGACGCCGTGTGCGCTGGTGGTCTCTGCGGACAGGATGGTGTCGCTCATGTCGCTCCTCATGACGGGCCGGGTACGGGCTCTTCGACGATTCTACCGCCGGTGGGGACGGAAGGCTCAGATCTCACGCGCGTTCATACGGGCGAGCAGCAGCGCCTCGGTCGCCACGGCGTGCCGGAAGGTGTCCAGATGCAGCGACTCGTTGGGGCTGTGCGCGCGGGAGTGCGGATCCTCCACGCCGGTGACGAGGATCTGCGCCTCGGGGAACTCCCGCACGAGATCCGCGATGAACGGGATCGACCCGCCGACACCGAGATCCACCGGGGGCACACCGTACCCGTCCCGCATGGCATCCCTGGTGAGCGCGACGGCCCACCCGCTGGTGTCCACGAGGAAAGGGTTGCCGAGGTCCACGTCGGAGAAGGTCAGCTCGGCACCGAAGGGCGCGTGTGCGCGGAGGTGACGCTCGAGAGCCTCGTACGCGTCCTGGCCGGACTGTCCGGGGGCCACACGCGCGCTGATGACCACGGTCACCTCAGGGAGCAGGGTGTTCGAAGCCGCGGCGACGCTCGTCGCATCGATGCCGATGACCGTGACGGAAGGCTTGTTCCAGATGCGGCTGAGGATCGTGCCGTCACCGATGGGCGTGGTCCCCGGCAGGAGCCCGGCCTCGTCGCGCAGCGTCTCCTCGGTGTACTCGGGGGTCTCGGCGTCCCGCGCCGTCATCCCCTCGACGGCGACGGAGCCGTCCTCGTGCCACAGTGTGGCGAGGAGCCGCACGGTCGCCATCATGGCGTCGGGCACCGCTCCGCCGAACATCCCGGAGTGCGAGGCGTGGTCGAGCGTGCGCACCTTCATGGTGAAGCGCGCGTTGCCACGGAGCGAGACGGTCAGGCCGGGCGTGACCGAGTCCCAGTTGCCGGAGTCCGCGACCACGATCGCGTCGGCGCGGAGGGCGTCCTTGTTGTCGGAGAGGAACTGGGCGAAGGACCGCGAACCGTACTCCTCCTCCCCCTCGACGAACATCGCGATGCCGAGGTCGAGGTCGTCGCCGAGCACCTCCGCGACCGCGCGGATCGCCCCGATGTGCGCCATGATCCCCGCCTTGTCGTCTGCGGCGCCGCGGCCGTACAGGCGGCCGTCCCGCACGGTGGGCTCGAACGGCGGCGTCTCCCACAGGGCGTCGTCCCCCGGGGGCTGCACGTCGTGGTGGGCGTAGAGGAGGATCGTCGGCTTGCCGTTCCGTGCCGCGCGCGTCGCGAGCACCGCGGGCTGACCCTGCTCGTCGGTGCCGGGGATGTCCGCGCGGAGCACGGTCACCTCGTCGAAGACGCCGGTGCCACGCGCGAGGGTGGCGACGGCGTCGGCGCTGCGCTCCAGCTGCGTCTGATCGAAGGCAGGCCAGGCCATGCCGGGGATGCGCACGAGGTTCCCGAGGTCCGACAGCGCGGAGGGGATACCGGTGGCGACGGCTTCGAGGACGGCGGCGTCGGACTCGCTGGGAAGAGCAGGTGAGGTCATGCGAGTAATCTTAAGGCGACCCACCCCAGCGAACCGAGGAACCTCGTGGCCACTACCCCCGCCTCCCCTTCGACGAACGACGACGCCCCCCAGACGCCTGCCGTCGGCAAGGGACGCGCGACGCCGACCCGCGCCGAGCAGGAGGCCGCCCGTCGCCGCCCCCTCGTGGCGAACACCAAGGAGGCCAAGGCCGCGGCCCGCGCCGAGCTCAACGAGCGCCGCGCGAAGGCGCAGGCGGGCATGGCCGCAGGCGAGGAGAAGTACCTCCCCGCGCGCGACAAGGGCCCGCAGCGTCGGTGGGTGCGCGACTACGTGGACGCCGGCTGGCACCCCGCCGAGTTCGTCATGGGGGTCATGGTGCTCGTCATCCTGGCCTCGCTGCTGCCGACGAACATGATGATCTCGTTCTACGCGTACCTGTTCATGATGGCGTACCTCGTCATCGCGATCGGCGGCATGATCCTCCTCGGCATGCGGGTCAAGCGCAAGGCGGCCGCGAAGTTCGGCAAGGACCGCGTCGAGAAGGGCCTCGGCTGGTACGCGGGTATGCGCGCCCTGCAGATGCGCTTCATGCGTCTGCCGAAGCCGCAGGTCAAGCGCGGGCAGTACCCGGACTGACCAGTCCCCGGTTGATCTCGCGGCCCCAGAACGGTCCGCGGTAGAGGAACGCCGTGTAGCCCTGGACCAGGGTGGCCCCGGCATCCAGACGCTCCTGCACATCCGCCGCCGTCTCGACACCGCCCACCGCGATCACGCAGAAGTCCTCGGGGACCGCGGTGCGGACGACCCGGAGGACCTCGAGCGACCGCTTCTTGAGCGGAGCACCGGAGAGACCGCCCGCGCCGGCCGCCTCGACAGCGGCCGCATCGGTGCGGAGCCCGTCCCGGCTGATCGTCGTGTTGTGCGCGATGATGCCCGCGAGCCCCTCCTCGACGGCGAGGCGCGCGATCGCGGCGATCTCGTCATCCGGCAGATCGGGGGCGATCTTCACAAGCAGCGGGGTTGCCCCGGCTGCCTCGCGGACGGCCCGCAGCAACGGCGCCAGCGTCTCGACGGCCTGCAGACCGCGAAGTCCAGGGGTGTTCGGCGACGAGACGTTGACGGCGAGGTAGTCGGCGAGCGGGGCCAGTCGGGTGGCCGACGCGACATAGTCCGCCACGGCGTCCTCGACGTCCACCACACGGCTCTTGCCGATGTTGACGCCGATCACCGTGTCGGGCGCGCCACGACGAAGCCGGGCGAGACGACGGGCTGCGGCATCCGCACCACGGTTGTTGAAGCCCATGCGGTTGATCACCGCGCGGTCCTCGACCAGTCGGAACAGCCGGGGCTTCGGATTGCCCTCCTGCGGGACGGCCGTGACCGTTCCGACCTCGACGTGCCCGAAGCCGAGCGCTGCCAGGCCACGGACGCCGACGGCGTTCTTGTCGAACCCGGCCGCGACGCCGAACGGCGAAGGGAACGTCAGCCCCAGCGCCTCGACCCGCAGGGAGGGGTCGGGCCGGGTCATCGCGCGCGTGGCCCACGAGAACGGCGGCACACCGAGCACGCGGATCACCGCCATACCGGCGTGGTGGGCGAACTCGGGATCGAAGCGCGAGAGGACGGCGCGGAAGAGCAGCGGATACATCCCTGCCAGATTACCGGTCCGCCGCCTCCGCCTTGGCGTGGTCGGCCCGGAGGTCGCCGATGGCGGACTCGAAGTCCTCGAGCGAGTCGAACGCCTGATAGACGCTCGCGAAGCGGAGGAACGCGACCTCGTCGAGCTCCCGGAGCGGTCCGAGGATCGCGAGGCCGATCTCGTTCGTGTCGAGCTGGGAGACACCGGTCTGCCGGACCGCCTCCTCCACGCGCTGCGCGAGGATCGCGAGGTCTGCCTCGGTCACGGGACGCCCCTGACAGGCCTTCCGCACTCCGGAGATGACCTTCTCCCTGCTGAACGGCTCCATGACGCCCGAGCGCTTGATGACGTTCAGGCTCGCGGTCTCCGTCGTCGAGAAACGTCCCCCGCATTCCGGACACTGGCGACGACGACGGATGGAGAGCCCGTCGTCGCTGGTGCGCGAGTCGATGACCCGGGAATCGGGGTGACGGCAGAAGGGGCAGTGCATCTGACAGATCCTACGCGGTGAAACGGGCCTCGATCGCCTCGCCGTGGGCGGGGAGCACCTCGGTGTCGGCCAGCGCGACGACGCCGTCCCGGACGGCGGCGAGGGCGTCGCGGTCGTACGACACGACCTGCTGCGGGCGGAGGAACGTGTACGCACCGAGGCCCGGGGCGTAGCGCGCCTGCCCGCCCGTCGGCAGGACGTGGTTGCTGCCGGCCATGTAGTCGCCGAGACTGACCGGCGTCTGATCGCCGACGAACACGGCACCCGCGCTCGTGAAGACGGTGGCCGCCTCCTCCGCGTCGGCGAGGTGCAGTTCCAGGTGCTCCGGGGCGTAGGCATTGCTGAACGCGATCGCCGCCGCCCTGTCGTCCACGAGCACGATCGCCGACTGCGGCCCGGACAACGCCGCCGCGACGCGCTCGCTGTGCCGGGTGCGCGCAGCCTGCCGTTCGACCTCGGCCCTGACCTGCTCGGCGATCTCCACCGCGTCGGTCACGAGGACGGCCGAGGCCTGCTCGTCGTGCTCGGCCTGGCTGACGAGGTCGGCGGCGATGAGACGGGGGTCGGACGCGGCGTCCGCGACGACGAGGATCTCGGTCGCGCCGGCCTCGGAGTCCGTGCCGACGACCCCGGCCACGGCACGCTTCGCCGACGCGACGTAGTTGTTGCCCGGTCCGGATACCACGTCGACCGGATCGAGTCCCAGGCTCGCGGCGCCGTGGGCGAGTGCTCCGATGGCTCCGGCCCCGCCCATCGCATAGACCTCGGAGACGCCGAGCAGCGCCGCCGCGGCGAGGATCGTCGGGTGGACACGGCCGTCCTGATCCGCCTGCGGCGGCGAGGCGAGGGCGATCTGCTGCACCCCGGCGACCTGCGCGGGGACGACGTTCATGACCACGCTGGACGGGTAGACGGCTTTGCCCCCGGGGATGTACACCCCGACGCGAGACACCGGCTGCCACCGCTGCGTGATGGTCGCTCCCTCGCCGATCCGCGTCACCTGCGGGGCGGGGACCTGCGCGGCCGAGGCGAGACGCACACGGCGGATGGCCTCCTCGAGCGCTGCGCGGACCGTGGGAGTGAGATCCGACAGGGCTTCCGCGAGGTGGGACTCCGGAACACGAACCGCGTGACCGACGACGCGGTCGAAGCGCTCCGCCTGCTCGCGCAGCGCGTCCTCGCCGCGTTCCCGCACGTCGTCCACGAGGCGCGCCGCGGTGTCGAGCGCCTCGGCCCGAGCCTGGGTCGCGCGCGGGACGGCGGCGAGCATGTCAGCGGGCGAGAGCTCGCGCCCCCGCAGATCGATCGTGCGCATGTCAGCCCTTCGTGATGCCGGCGATGTCGTGGAGGTAGCCGATACGGCCGTCGTCGTGACGCACGACGAAGGCGCCGCCCCGGTCCTCGATCACGAGTGCCCAGGCGGTCGGGCCGATGCGGAAGATCGGCTCTCCGCGTTCGTCGTGCACGTCGCGCTCCGTCGGGGCGAGGATCCAGAAGGGCTGCGCCTCAACAGCACTCTGTCGCTGAGCGGCAGCCTGCGGATCGGCGTGGTCGCTGATCACCGGGTGCACAGCGGTCGCGTCGTCCGGTGTCGGCTCCTGGGCGGCGGCGAGCTCCTCCTCGGAGAGTGCCTTGGCGCCGAGCAGCGACTCGATGCTGCCGGTGTCGGACACGATCTCGGGCTGCTCCCCGCGGGAACGCCGCGAGTAGACCGGGGTGTACTCGGGTTCCGAGGTGACAGGGACGGTTCCGGTCCCCCCACCCGAGGCGTGTGCGGTGAGCGGAACGCGATCCGCGTCGTCCACGGAGGCGCCGCGGTCGGCGGTGGCCGTCTCACGGACGTCGACGGCGTCGTCCTGGTCCTCGGGGGTCGGCTCGAGGTCGGCATCGGCGATCACGGCCGTCTCATCCGCGGCAGGAGAGCTCTGGGGGACGGCGTCCGCAGACGCCTCGACAGCCGCCTCGGCCGCCGATCCACTCGGCGTCGCCTCGGGACGCGGGCGTGCGATCACCGGGCGCACGGGGTTCGCGTTGCGGTGGGCGAGCGTGACGAGCCGCCCCTGGAAATCCTCCTTGAGTCCCGGGATGAGAGGCGCGAAGACGGTGAGGACGACGAGGGCGGTGGAGGTGATGACCTGCACGACCGCGTTCCAGGGCAGCCCCCAGTTCCCCGTGGAGATGACCGCCGAGAGGGCGAGCCACAGGTTGCCGGCCCACACGCAGGCCGCGACCGAGAACGCCACGGAGGCGAACTGGTCGATGCCGAGCGAACCGACGCGACGGATGCCGTCCGGCGAGAAGCGCCGGAGGACGAGGAGGAAGACGGCCACCGTGGGCACGCCGATCGGCAGGATCCACTGGATGCCGATGCCCCACAGGGAGATGCCGCCGCTGAGCGGGAAGAAGGAGACGAGGAAGGAGACCAGCCAGACGCCCACGATCAGCAGCTCGCGCAGCGTGAAGCCGAGGATGCCGTACTCCGGCGTGACCTCGTCGTCGTAGAGGACGCCGTCCTCATCGCTGAACACCGCTTCGGCGTCCGGCTCGGGAAGATCCGTGCTCATAGTCGTCCTTTCCTCATCGGCGCACCACGACTTTCCGGTGCTCTCGACGGCTCCCGATCCTACCCGCTCACCCCAGACAGGTCGGTCCGAGCAGAGACTTGAGGTCACCGAAGAGGTCGGCCGAGACCTTCACCGGCATGGGCACCTCGAACACCTTCGCCGTGCCCGCGCGGTGCACGCGGAGCAGCACCTCGGTGTCCCCGCTGTGCCGCCGGAGGACCTCGGCCAGCTCCGTCATGACCCGCTCGGTGGCGCGCTGCTCGGCGAGGACGAGCGACAGCGGGCCTGCAGCGTCGAAGGAGCCGATGTCGGGTGCGAACGCGGACTGCGCATGCAGGTTCAGCCCGTCGTCACGGCGCGAGACCCGTCCACGCACCGCGAGGATGGCGTCCTGCTGCAGGGTGTGCTGGAACTCGAGGTAGGTCTTGCCCATGAACATCACGGTGACCTCACCGTTGAAGTCCTCCACGGTGATCATGCCGTACGGGTTCCCACTCGCCTTCGCCACACGATGCTGCACGCTGGTGACGAGGCCCGCCACGGTGACCTGATCGCCGTCCTGCAGATCCTCGGAGTTGTTGAGGTCGTGAATGGAGATCGAGGCGTGCTTCGCGAGCGGCACCTCGAGACCGGCGAGCGGATGATCCGAGACGTAGAGGCCGAGCATCTCGCGCTCGAACGCGAGCTTGTCCTTCTTGATCCATTCCGGACGTGGGGGCACCTTCGCGGGCGCCGCCTCCTCCATCCCGTCGTAGAGACTGTCGAAATCGAAGCCGATGGCGCCCTGCGCCTCGTTCCGCTTCCTGTCGACCGCCGCCTCCACGGCGTCTTCATGGATCTCGAGGAGCGCCCGGCGGGTGTCCCCCATCGAGTCGAAGGCACCGGCCTTGATGAGCGATTCGACCGTGCGCTTGTTGGCGACGTGCAGGGGAACCTTGTCGAGGAAGTGATGGAAGGACGTGAACCGCTCGTCCTTGCGGGACTGCACGATGCCGTCGACGACGTTCGTGCCGACGTTGCGGACCGCGCCGAGACCGAAGCGGATGTCGTCGCCGACGGCCGCGAAGAAGTTGATCGACTCGGAGACGTCCGGCGGCAGCACCTTGATGCCCATCCGGCGGCACTCGTTCAGGTAGAGCGCCATCTTGTCCTTCGAGTCGCCGACGCTCGTCAGGAGCGCGGCCATGTACTCGGCCGGGTAGTGCGCCTTGAGGTACGCGGTCCAGTACGACACGAGACCGTACGCAGCGGAGTGCGCTTTGTTGAAGGCGTAGTCGGAGAACGGGAGGAGGATGTCCCAGAGCGCCTTGACCGCCCCCTCGCCGAAGCCGCGTTCGGTCATTCCGGCCGCGAACCCCGCGTACTGCTTGTCCAGCTCGGACTTCTTCTTCTTGCCCATCGCGCGGCGCAGGATGTCGGCTTGACCGAGGCTGAATCCGGCGACCTTCTGCGCGATCGCCATGACCTGCTCCTGGTAGATGATGAGTCCGTAGGACTCCTCCAGGATCTCCGCGAGCGGTTCCGCCAGCTCGGGATGGATCGGGGAGATCTCCTGCTGACCGTTCTTGCGCAGCGCGTAGTTGGTGTGGGAGTTCGCTCCCATCGGTCCAGGACGGTACAGCGCGATGAGGGCCGAGATGTCGCCGAAGTTGTCCGGCTTCATGAGTCGCATGAGCGAGCGCAGCGGCGGGCTGTCGAGCTGGAACACGCCGAGGGTGTCGCCACGGGCCAGCAGTTCGTAGACGGCGGGGTCATCGAGCCCGAGGTGCTCCAGATCGAGCTCCTCGCCGCGGTTCATCCGGATGTTGTCCAGCGCGTCCGAGATGATCGTCAGGTTCCGGAGGCCCAGGAAGTCCATCTTGATGAGGCCGAGGGACTCGCACGACGGGTAGTCGAACTGCGTGACGATCTGGCCGTCCTGCTCCCGGCGCATGATCGGGATGATGTCGAGCAGGGGCTCGGACGACATGATGACGCCGGCGGCATGCACGCCCCACTGCCGCTTCAGCCCCTCGAGCCCGAGAGCCCGGTCGAAGACGGTCTTCGCCTCCGGATCGGTCTCGATGAGGGCGCGGAACTCGCTGGCCTCCTTGTAGCGGGGGTGCGCGGAATCGAACATGCCGTCCAGCGGCATGTCCTTGCCCATCACCGCCGGGGGCATCGCCTTGGTGAGCCGCTCCCCCATGCTGAACGGGAACCCGAGCACGCGACCGGCGTCCTTGAGGGCCTGCTTCGACTTGATCGTGCCGTAGGTGACGATCTGCGCGACGCGCTCGGAGCCGTACTTCCGGGTCACGTACTCGATGACCTCGCCGCGGCGACGATCGTCGAAGTCGACGTCGAAGTCGGGCATCGAGACGCGGTCGGGGTTGAGGAAGCGCTCGAAGATCAGACCGTGCTCGAGGGGATCGAGATCCGTGATCTTCATCGCGTAGGCGACCATCGAGCCGGCACCGGAGCCACGACCCGGGCCGACGCGGATGCCGTTGTCCTTCGCCCAGTTGATGAAGTCGGCGACGACGAGGAAGTAGCCGGGGAAGCCCATCTGCAGGATGATCCCGGTCTCGTACTCGGCCTGCTTGCGCACCTTGTCCGGGATGCCGCTGGGGTACCGGTAGTGGAGGCCCTTCTCGACCTCCTTGATCAGCCAGCTGTCTTCGGTCTCACCGTCGGGCACC